>Ga0316602_10000162_pt1 | contig 61425 bp, 50 predicted proteins | sample OWC_soil_day10_C_FD_203103 | JGI IMG/M metagenome (GOLD analysis project Ga0316602, IMG submission 203103) | Wetland soil microbial communities from Old Woman Creek delta, Ohio, United States - OWC_soil_day10_CT | ecosystem: Environmental > Terrestrial > Soil > Wetlands | place: USA: Ohio...
TTGTATTTGTTGTTAATCCTAGTGTTACGGTAGATAATCTTACTCAGCAGCAATATGTAGATATTCTTACGGGAAAGATAACTAACTGGAAAGAAGTTGGTGGCAAGGATGAGAAAATCACTCTTGTGCACCGTGCAAAATCTTCCGGGTCCCGGGCGACTATTGCCGACATTGTTCTAAAAGGCGTTGCCTTTACTGACAACGCGGTTATCCAAGATTCCAACGGCGCTGTACGGGCGGGTATCGCCAGTACTCCCGGTGCGATTGGTTACATTGATGCCGCTTATGTGGATAACACGGTAAAACCGGTAGCGTACAATGGTGTAAAGTATACTCCGGAAAATGTTTTGAACAAAACCTACCCAGTATATACATTTGAACATATGTACACCAAAGGTGAAGCTACTGGTGCGGTTAAAGCCTTTATTGAGTACGTCATGAGTAAAGATTTCCAAGAAAGCTTTGTTGAAAAGAATGGATTTTTACCTATAACGAAAATGAAATAAAACCCCCCTTCCTTCTATGTAAATAAAAATGGGTCGTCGGCATTGGTTGTTTAGCCAAAGCCGATAGCCCATTTTTATTTGGATTAATGGTTGGTTGGAGTCGTAAGAGGGAACCGGCGCTGCTTGCTTACGGATCTTGTTTTTATCAACGAAGAACAGTACAAGGCGATAAAAAGCACCATAAATAGGGCTGATATACGGTACATGGTTGCATAGCTGGTACTAGCAGCTACGAGGCCTAATAATACAGTTCCGAGAGCAAAGCCTAAATCAACAAAGGATAAAAAGGTTCCATTAGCAGCTCCTAGCCGGTCGATAGGTGAGCGGTTGATAGCCCAGGCTAATAGCGATGGCTGAACGGCACCAAATCCAAGGCCGTAACATAGGGAGGCTATAATCAGGTCGTAAATGGTGTGTGTATAGGATAAGAAAAGGAGACCAATTATCATAAAGATAGTACCCGGTAAGATTATGACGGCATGCCCCTTTGTATCAAACAATTTTCCGGCATAGGGCCGACTTATTATTACCGTTATGACAAAACCAACAAAGAATACCCATATAGTATCCAGTTGGATTTCATTTCCGAAGAGGGCAATGAAACTCATTATGCCACTATAAATAATGGAATGAATGAAACACAGAAAGGAAGGGAATACGGCCCTTTTTTCAAATAGACTGGAAGCAAGCGAACTAAAACAAAGTTTAGATCCCGCTTTTTTTGTAGTAGAGGCTGTTAGCAAGGTTTTAAGGGAGAACATATTACCAATTAATATTAGCGTGGTAGAAGCCGTTAATGTAACTTGAAAGTTATAATTTCTCATTAGCCAAATTCCGATAGCGGCCGAAAGCGAAGTTGCAAGGATAATGGATAAGCTGTAATAGCCAGTCCCTTCTCCCCGGCGAAGGGAGGGTACATTATCGGAAATGACAGTAGCAAGCATTGTTGAGGCTATTCCCCAGCCAATGCCGTGAAACAGCCGCAAAGTCAAAATGATATTTGTGGTAGACACGAAAAAAAACGAAATGTTTAAGAAAAACAAGAAACAAAAACCCATTATAAGTAGCGGACGCCTGCCTATTATATCGGCTGCGTTCCCTGAGAAGGAGCGAGTAATAAGTGCGGAAATGGCAATTAGACTAAAGGAAAGACTCGCACTCAAAGCTGTTCCGCCGAGTTGGTAAATATAAAGAGGGAATGTTGGAACCAACATTTGAAAACCTAAATAGACCGAAAAATTGGCGATAATAAGAAATGTGTAATTTAAAGTCCATAATCGGGGATGTTTTTTTGTTTGGGCTGATGTGTTCAAGGTTATTCATCCTTTACTCTTGTAGAAGATTCTTTGCGCAGGTTGAAAACGAATTTATCTAAAACGCGGTCAAATATCGCAAGCTCTTCGGCGGAAATACCATTCAAAACTTGGGCTTGGAGATCCTCAATGGCTTGAAGCCAGATGGGGACAGTTTTCTTGGCTTTATCTGTTAATGCTACTTTTATTTTACGTTTGTCGTCAGGATCAGGGATTCGGGATATCCAACCCGACAGTTCCATGTTATAAAGCGATTTTGAAATACTTGGTGGTTCAATGGCCAGTTGTTCAGCAATCTTCACTTGCGTTGACTCTCCGTAAAAAAGTAGGTGAGCTATAATGGGCCATTGGCTACTTGCAAGCCCGGTACTATATATTTTTTCGAGTAATTTTTTAGCATGGGACCTGCCTAAGATATTGATTCGATGAAAACGATAGGTTCTCATATTGCACCTCGTTAATTAGTTTCCTTACTAACTATTTTACGCCTAAATACTTGTAATGTAAATCAATCGACAAGATTTTAGGAATAGGAAGTAGTAAAGTTTAGAGCCAGCGGAAAAATTTAACGTGAAATTTACAAGGCATTAACAATAATAGACGGATAGGTCTCTATAATAAAGGTAAGAGTTTTAATAGGAGATGAGCCGTTTGCCGACTATAACAATTCGTTCCCATAAGCTAAAGTTGGTGTATGATCGCTATGTGCGTTATCTGTTGTTTGGGTGTGCGTTTTTAATGACGTTTATTATTTTATCTATTATCGTTTTTGTTGGTCAGCAAGGGTTACTTACCTTTACCCAGGTTAATCCGGCGGAGTTTTTTATGCATGCAAAATGGGACCCTGGCGAGGGGAACTTCGGGGCGCTAAGTTTTATCATAGGAACGTTACTAACAACAATTTTGGCGATATTGCTGGGAGCGCCGCTGGGGCTGGCTGGAGCCGTATTTATGGCAAAGATAGCACCGCCGTGGCTTCGGGAGGTTATGCGCCCGGCCACCGATCTGTATGTAGCTATTCCGTCGGTGGTATATGGCTTTATTGGTTTAACCATAATTGTTCCGTTTATGCGGCAGTACCTTCACGCTGGGACAGGTTTTGGTTTACTTACTACGGCGGTGATTTTAGCGGTGATGATCCTGCCTACGATTATTAGTATTTCAGAGGATGCTCTGCGAGCGGTTCCCAGGTCGTTGGAGGAGGCTAGTCTGGCGTTGGGGGCAACAAGGTGGCAAACGGTTAGAAAGGTATTGTTGCCGGCGGCCATGCCGGGAATATTAACTTCCATTGTGCTGGCTATGGCGCGGGCGGTAGGAGAAACCATGGCGGTGCAAATGGTTATCGGCAACACGCCTCAACTGGTTACCTCCTTGTTTACTCCTACTGCAACTTTGACCAGTGAAATTGTCATTGAAATGGGTAATACCCCTTTTGGTTCGGCGTGGGGCAATTCCTTATTTTTAATGGCATTGGTGCTGCTTTTGATGTCCTTGGCAATGATTGTAATTATCCGCAGACTGGGACAAGGGAGGATGGCCTAAATGTCGTCGCGCATATCTGATAAAATTGCTACTGCGGTAGCCTGGTTGGCAGCTTTTGCAATTCTAGGAATTTTGGCATCTTTTTTGCTCTATATGCTTTATAAAGGAATACCGGTATTAAGCCGGCAATTTATTACCGGGATGCCTAGCGATATTCGCGCCGGGGGCGGTGTTGGACCGGAATTGTTTAATTCGTTCTATATCTTATTCTTATCTATGGTTGTATCGTTTCCGGTGGCCTTGGGTGCAGGTATTTATTTAGCTGAGTATGCCAGGAAGAGCCGGGTAACTGATCTCATCCGGCTAAGTACGGAGAGTTTGGCTACCGTACCTTCTATCGTTTTGGGACTTTTTGGAATGATTGTCTTTATTAATTATATGGGATTGGGAATTACCATATTAAGCGGGGCACTGACCCTTTCTTTGCTCAATATACCGGTGTTGGTGCGGGTTACGGAGGAATCTCTCCGAACGGTACCTGGCTATTACCGTGAAGCGAGCTTGGCGCTTGGAGCGACGAAATGGCAAACTATTTGGAGGGTTGTTTTACCGAATGCTTTACCCGGACTTATTACGGGCATTACGTTGACGGCCGGAAGGGCTATGGGAGAAACTGCGATACTAATTTTTACGGCGGGGACAACGGTATCGCGCCAGTTGGGGGATTTTGACGTGTTTGCAGCCGGGGAAACGTTGGCGGTACATTTGTGGTACGTCATGGGGATCGGGCTGGTGCCTGATCGTTTGGATATCGCCAATGGGATTGGTGCGCTCCTTATTATTACCATCTTGCTATTTAACCTGGCCTTTACGATACCGGGCCGAATATTGCAAAAAAGAATGACCGGCTCACAGCATTAAAATATACGGGGTTGTAATACTTTTTTGTTAAAAAAGTGATAAAGGGGCTGTGAATCACTTAGATATAAGTAATTCACAGCCCCTTTTATATTTTAAACAAAACGTAACAAATAGTTAATATTGCATTGCTTTCGATGTGCTATTATATAGAAAAATAAAGGAAATATACGAGGAAACATTTTGTTAAAAGGGAGCAAAGCAATGCGTGCATGTCTGATAACGGTATGGCGGAAACTAAGTGAAATAGCGGCTGCTTTTGGGAAACAGTTACAATCAATCAGTGTACGGATGACGTTATTTACTGTGTTGTCGTGTGCCATACCTATGTGCCTGGCAGGCTGGTATTTTACCGACCAAATGGCGAACCGCCTTATACAAACGGCGCTGGATCGCAATGATAAGGTGGCGGAACGGGCGGCCGGAGATTTGAGTAGTTCGATTCGTAGTAAAATGAATTTCCTCACAGTAATGAGCAGCAAAGAGGAGCTAAGGCAGCTTGACTCTGCGAAAGCCGGGATATTCTTAAAACAATTGCAGCCCTTTTATGGGGGGAATGATGTTTTATTTTTTGCCAACAGGGAAGGACAGCAGATGGCACGTACGGATGGAAAAACCGGCGTTAGTATTGCGGACCGCAGCTATTTTACGGAAGCTCTTAAAAGTGCACCAACCTTCTCCGACCCTTTGGCTAATGAAGGTACAGGGGGCTTGTCTCTGGTAGGGGCAGTACCGGTTTATGGGGAGAAAAATAGGGTTGTTGGTGTGCTGGGGGCCTATGTAACGATGGAAGGCATGTCCAACATTGTAGAGCAGATATTGTCACAAAATCCGGGATATATAATAAAAGTAATTAACAAACAAAAGGTGCCAGTGATTGATCAGGCGGATGTAAATGCCGTTTTAAACCATCAGGTTATGGAAGGAGAGTTTTATCGGGAGGCGGTAGAAAAAGAATCGGGCAATTGCGTTGGGTTTTTTCGTGGGCAAGAGTATTTGATATCGTATCGGCCAGTCGGTGGAACAGAGTGGCTGATAATTACATTTTACCCGAAAGCAGCGGTGCTTAATGAAGCGTACGGTATGGTTGTGCGCAGTATTCTGGTAATGGCCGCTCTAATTCTACTGGTTTCGGTTATAGGATTTCTTAATGTCCGACGAGCTTTATCCTCTCTCAGGTATTTAGACATAGGAGCCAGAAGAGTCGCTAGCGGGGATTTAACTTATGAGCTTTCCATCAGTACGAGGGATGAAATCGGTCATGTTTCCGGCGCTTTTAATTGTATGACCGATAGTTTACGGCAGTTGGTAAGCTCGGTTAAACAATCTGTGGTTTTGATGGCGGATGCGTCTTGCAAGGTGAACGAGGCGGCTGAACAGTCCAGTTCTGTTGCGGGTAAAGTTGTATACGCTATTCGTGAGATGGCGGAAAAGATAGCAGGGCAGAGTGAGGAAACAAGTGCTACTGAAATTTTGTTGTGTGACTTGGTTTCGACAAGTAGTAAGGTTTCAAACAGTATTAATGAGGTTTCCGTTGCAACCGGGCAGGCGGGATCCGTAGTGGTAGAAGGCGAAAAAGTGGTAGATCAAACAGTGAATAAAATGCAGCAGCTTAAAGAAGGGGTGACGGCTTGCGCGGCTAAGATAAAATTTTTAGACCGTAGTGCGTTGGAAATCGGGGATATAAGCGGAATGATTACCGGTATTGCCAAGCAAACGAATTTGCTAGCGTTAAATGCGGCGATTGAAGCAGCCCGGGCGGGGGAGAGCGGAAAAGGCTTCGCGGTCGTGGCGGATGAGGTTAGGATGTTAGCGGAACAATCGGCTGAGTCTGCAAAAGGGATTACTATGCTGATTAAAAATATACAAACAGAAACAGCGGCGCTGGTGGCCGCTGTTGAGGAAAGTTTTATTCAGGCTGAACAAGGTGCAGTAGTTGCTTCCGGGCTGAAAACAATGTTTAGCCAGATTGTCCAGGCGATTGAACATGTAGACGACCAGGCGGGAACTATTAGTCAGCAGACGGAAAAACAGATGGGAGTTTGTCAGGCGGCGCTTGCTGCGGTAGCAAAAATTAATCGTCTGTCCGGGGAAAATAGTGCCAGTACCCAGGAAATTGTTGCAGCCTGCGAAGAGCAGGCTGCAACAAGTCAAAACATCACCAAATCGCTTCTAGAACTGGATAATATGGCTAATCAACTGCAACAGAGTGTTACTCGTTTTCGGGGGTAGGTTCATTGGTTTTTACGATAAGCGTGGGGCAGGATGCGTAGTGAACTACGTGATTGCTTACGCTGCCGAGAAGAAAGCCGGCGAAACTGTTTAAGCCGCGGCGTCCCATGACAATTAGGGAGTAGTTTTCTTTATAGGCGATTTCAACAGTGACTTTTCCGGGAGGTCCATATTCCATACGGGTATTGATTTTGCCGGAATAATCCGGTAAGGCTGCCAGGGTTTTTTCCAGTACCAATTCCCCGCCCTTTTCGATGTTGTTGAGAATGGAACGAGGCAGCGTAACGGATTCGGATACGCTGAAAGTCGGCATATCATAATAGTTTTGAATGATGTGCAGTAAGGTAATTTCACTGTCAAACTTTTCGCCGAGTGTTAGAGCATATTTCGCGGCCTTCAGAGCCATAGCTGAACCGTCGGTGGGAACTAAAATTTTTGTTAACATGAAAATCCCTCCCATTAGTCAATAGTTAACTATTCGATTTTTCTTTTTACATATCCTGCCTTCCAAGGTTAATTACTAATGTAGTGCTGCATGGAAAATCGGAATGAGTATTCTAAAAAACAGAACTGCGCGAAAATTTGTTACCCTAAATGGAAATAAGTGATTGAGACTAAAGAAAAACGCAGTCAGTTCGGATGCCCGAGTGACTGCGTTTTTCTTTAGTAAACCAGCTAGGAGGGCGGGATTTCTTCAAATAGAGTGAGTAATTCCTGGCGGTTGTTAACATCAAGTTTTTGGTAGATGTTTCGAGTATGATATTTTACCGTGTTGGCGGAGATATTTAATGCCTCACTGATAAATTTACCGCTGCGTCCTTTTAAGATGAGATGCAAAACGGCTTTTTCCCGTTCGGTTAATATTTTCGGTACTTTGGGAGAGGGGAGAAAAATGGTAGGTTCAGGTTTTGCTTGCGGGGAGGCAGGCTTCGGTTCGGAATCCAAAAGGGTTTGCCAGCCGGAAAAAGTTTCGGATTTGTCCTGAAAAATGAAAACAAGTAAAACGGATAGTATCCCGGCAATGAGGGATAGATTTCCCAAACTTATTCCCCCGGATATAAGACTTGCTATTCCAGGGACAAGCTGATTGCCTACCCAAATAGAGACGGTTGTTAAGAAAAGGCCAAAGGCGCATACTGCTGCCGGACGTGTGGAAAACTGGGCGAAATAGGGGAAAATCAGCCAGGTGTACATGTCGAATAAAGCCAGACCGGCTTGAAGCAATAAAAAGGATAACGGGGCGAAGGTATCTCCCTGGGAGGAGAAAAGCAAAAAGCCGGTGGATAGTAGAGGCAAAACCGGTTTGTAGATATACCGTAAATCAAGGTTTTGGTATTTGTATAGGAAATAGCCGGCAATCAGGCAGGCGATACAGTAGGCAGTGTTAGAAAAGACGAACATATCGACAAAGGACTGATTGAGACTAATGATGGTGAACATGGTGCCACCAATCGGATAAAGCGATAAAATGAGTAATGTAAGTTTTACAGGAAACGGATTTGTGGAGTCTGTTTGGGCGAACCCGGTAGAAGGAAGGTTTGTACATAGACGGATTTGGTGAAATAGCAGTACCAGAGAAATGAGGGGGAAAACAGAAACAAAGAATAATCCTACATAGGGATTGATCATTCCGCCAAGAATGGTAACTGTTCCGGCGATAACCATGGAAAAAGCAAAAGAGAGGCTGAGTTTCTGGATACCCAAAAAGCTGAAGGTTTGCATCCAGGCGACCATAAAAGGAGCCTCTGCGATCCCGCTAATGGCGGCAAGTATAGTAACTGTTGCGGGGGTGATTACAAAGGTATTGGCAAGAACGGCGGTCAGAAGAGGACAGGCGGCAAGCAGTATCGCCGAGCCCGTCAGCAGATGTTTTTTGTCAAAGGTAGTTTTAAGGCGAATTATTTTCGACAAGGTAAAGTATGTAACCCAAGCGGCTAGCATAAACCAATAAAAGGCGCTGTCCGGACTCGCGTGCCACAATTCGGTAAAAGGAAAAAGGAGAGGTCCTTGTAAATAAAATAGCCAAAGCCAACTGATAATGAGGCCAAACCCAATACTGCGAGTGTACATGGACATGCCACCTCCTGCCAAAATTGGTTCGAAATTTGAAGCGGTTAATTTTGATACAATTTTTTGATTTAGTTATAAAAAAGCTGCCTATTGAAATTGAGAAAATCAATTGCAACCTGGCAGTCATAGATAGTATCCTTAGACCCATGGCTTTGCGCCCTTATTTTTCAATAAGTTTGCCCTATGAAGTTATTTAAATTGTATCATTCGACAGAAAAAACAGCTATCCTTTTGAAGATGCTGTTTTTATTATAGGTTGCGTCTAAAGCATGTGTGTTAAACGCATGCGCTTAGGTTTCGGCTATAATTTTTCCGGTTGCGCTTAAGTCGTAACCGCCCATACCGGCAATTTCATTATGAAAACTGGCTGATTTGAGTATGGATAAGAGTGCCTGGAAGGGCGGTTTGGCAGTGTCCTCTTTGCGGATAACCAGGTCGTAGCGTTCTTTTTGCAGCGGGACAAAGTCAATGCCCTGGACTTGAAGGGCCGCCTTTTCTATGCCAATACCGACATCGGCCATTCCTCTGGCAACAGAACTGGCTACAGCTAAATGACTCATTTCTTCATCCTGGTATCCCTGAATGCTTTGGTGATCTATGCCCAGCAGGCGGAGTTTTTCGTCAAGCAGCACTCGGGCACCCGAGCCAGGTTCGCGGTTGACAAATTTTACTTCAGGCCTGGTTAGATCTTCCCAGCCTTGGATGGCCTTCGGGTTGCCGTTGGCTACGTAAAAGCCTTCCTGGCGGTAGGCCAGGTTAATGATTACAGTACGGTGACCGGGCAGAATACGGCGGATGTAAGGAATGTTATAGCTATCTGTATCCGAGTCCCACAAATGGGTGGTGACGGCGTTGGCAGTGCCTCGGTATAGGGCTAGTAGCCCGTCTAGGCTGCCGCTGTGGTTGCGAAGAAAGGGTACATGAGGCATCTGTCTTTCTAAGTGGCGGGTTAAAATGTCGAGGATAATATCCTGTCCGCAAAGGATGATTCCATCAAGGGGAGAGGTCTGAACCGGTGAGGTGAATTCGTTTGGCGACGAGACCATCCCAGTGCCCTTGGAAATTTTTATATAGTTTTCCAGGTCGGGTGATTCCACGCGTACTTTGCGTCCTATGTGATAGGCTGGAAGATCGCCGCGTTTAATCATTTCGTAAACTGTGAAGCGGGAAATTTTTAATATTTTTGCTACTTCCTCCGGCGTATAGGAAACAGTTTCGTTCATAGCAACACCTCATTATTTCATTCAATCCCGGGTCATTCCAGAAGGTAACTAAAATCAATTAATTTATTGTAAGACTGCCTTGCAAAAAGATAACTGTAAATAGTATAATAACATCATATTAAGTAAGCTTGGTTTTGTTTGTTCGTGTTAGTTGGAATTTATTTTTGCACTTGCTTGTACTACTATTAATTGTAATTTCTTGACCATGATGTGTCAACTAACATAGTGACAGGGACTATGTCGGTTGGCTTTTGTTATTATTACAGTGGATTAAGGAGGAAGAGAAGAAGTGAAAAAGTGGTTATCTTTGGTTATGGTAGTGGCAATTTTTGCACTGGCAGGTTGCGGTGGGGTTAAGGAACAGGAGCAGCCGCAGGCAAAAATCGAACTAAATGTTTCGGCTGCCGTCAGTATGAAAGATGCTTTAACTGAAATTCAAAAAAATTATCAGGCAAAGAACCCCAATGTAACACTGGTATATAACCTGGGAGCTTCCGGAACGTTGGCAAAACAAATTGAAGAAGGCGCTCCGGCAGACATTTTTATTTCGGCTGCAACCAAACAGATGGATGATTTAGCAGCCAAGAATTTAGTTGATAAAGCTTCTATCAAAAATCTTTTGGAGAATAAGTTAGTATTGATTACCGGAAAGGACTCGACGCTACCGATACATGCGTTTGAAGATTTGGTGTCAGATAAGGTCACGAAATTCGCAATGGGGGAACCTTCCGTTGTTCCTGCAGGGCAGTATGCGCAAGAAGCATTGAATAAGCTTGGTATTTGGACAACTGTCCAGGCCAAAGCGGTACAGGGGAAAGATGTGCGCACGGTGCTTGCCTATGTGGAGACTGGAAATGTGGAAGCGGGGATTGTGTATAAAACGGATGCCGCCAGCAGTGATAAGGTGAAGATCGTGGCTACTGCCGCTGACGGGACACACAAACCTATTGTATATCCGGCAGCTGTTTTGGCAGGCGCTAAAGACAAAAAGGCGGCCGCTGACTTCCTGCTTTATTTAACAGGGCCGGAAAGTAAAGCTATCTTTGAAAAGTATGGATTTACCGTAAGTAACTAATGTAAAGCCTGCCAATAAAAGGAGAACACGGATGATTGAGTGGCAGCCAGTGTTTTTGTCTATAAAAGTTGCAGTTATGTCTTTACTTATTGTCTCCGTGATTGGAACCGGGAGTGCTTACGCTATGCGTAGATGGGATTTTCCGGCTAAGGCGGGATTGGAAGCTATTTTTACATTACCGTTGGTATTACCGCCGGTAGTGACAGGCTTTTTGCTCTTACTTCTTGTTGGTAAACATGGACCTATAGGGCATGTGCTTGGTGAGTGGTTCCAAATCCAAATTGTATTTACGCCGTATGCCGCCATCCTTGCCGGTGCAGTTGTAGCCTTTCCTCTTATGTATCAGAGTGCCAAAGCCGCTTTCTGCGGGGTGGATTATCAGTTGGAGGATGCCGCTAGGACGCTTGGGGCTGGTGAATGGAGAGTGTTTTGGACGGTGACTCTGCCGTTGGCCTGGCCAGGGTTTGTTGCCGGCTTGGTGTTGTCATTCGCCAGGGCTTTGGGGGAATTTGGGGCGACGATCATGGTAGCGGGAAATATCCCAGGAAAAACGCAAACATTGCCGTTGGCTATTTATTTTGCCGCTGAGTCAAATGATCTTACTAAAGCTGGTCTTTATGTGCTGATTATCAGTGTGATTACCTTTTTATCGGTTTATTGGCTCAATGTTTGGACAAAAAGAAAGATCAAGACGTCTGATTACAGGAGGATGTTTTGATGCTGACGGTTAACATTACAAAAGGTTTGGCTGATTTTACATTACGTCTCAAGTTTTCTGTGGAAAATAATATTTTAGTGCTGTTTGGTCCTTCAGGATGCGGAAAAACAACTACGTTGCGCTGCATTGCGGGGTTGATGAACCCGGATGAAGGAACGATAACTTTTGGTCAAAAGGTTTTCTTTTCCCAGACTGATAGAACTTCTGTGCCGCCCAAAGATAGAAAGATCGGGTATATGTTTCAGGATTACGCGCTCTTTCCTCATCTTAATGTTGAGAGTAATATCTGGTATGGGGCAACGAAAAAGTGTAGCAATTCCAATCGAAATTTTGAAAATCTGGTAGACTTATTGAAAATCGGGCGTCTTATCAAACGTCCCATCCACCAGCTTTCTGGCGGTGAGAAACAGCGAGTGGCATTAGCTCGTGCGCTAATGGCAGAACCTAATTTATTGCTTTTGGACGAACCTTTCTCGGCGCTGGATATGGAAACCCGGCTGGAATTACGAGGCGAATTAAAAAGAATTCAGGCGGTATCATCTATCCCTTTTGTGTTGGTGACGCATGATATACAGGAAGCGAGGGCTATGGCGGATAAGGTGCTGTTTCTTAATCAGGGGCAGGAAGTGGCACCGCCAGTCTATTGGAACGAGTGCCAGTGCAAATAGGATAAGGTTTTATAAGGTGAATAATTCGACTGCTGCTAATGTGTTAAGGCAATAGCGGCAGTCGAATTATTTATAAGCGGAAGAAGACGAATGGTTTTGGTCATTTGCGCCAATAGTATAACAATGGGCTATAAGTGGCCGTTACGGTGGGGAATTTCTGGACACTGTTCTTAAGGCAGTGTATAATAGTCAGACCACTATTTTTAAGGGGTGGGTTTAGCTACTATATATTTTGGGGTTTATTTGAACTAAGGGAGCGGTGTCGATGGACAAATCAAAAGCGATGGGGACGGAAAAGGTTTCGTCTTTATTATGGAAGTTTTCTGTTCCAGCTATTTTTGCTATGCTGGTTAATGCTTTGTATAATGTGGTGGACAGTATCTTTGTAGGCCGTGGTGTGGGCGAAATCGGTCTTACGGCTGTGACGATTGCCTTTCCGCTTATGATGGTGTTAATGGCGGTTGGTATGTTGCTGGGGATGGGGTCGGCCACGCTGATTTCTATTCGTTTGGGTGAAAATAATAAGAAAGCGGCGGAACTTATTTTAGGCAATGCCTTTGCCTTGATTCTGATATTGGTTATAACTCTCACCGCCGGGGCGTTATTTTTTTTGGATCCCATTTTGATTATACTGGGGGCTACGCCGGAGGTCTTACCCTATGCCCGGGATTTCAGCCAGATTATCTTGGGTGGCAGCTTGTTTATGCATATTGCGTTTGGTATGAATGGGGCTATCCGAGCGCAAGGTGACCAGAAGACCGCTGTAAAAACGATGCTGATTTCGGCTGTATTGAACATGATTCTAAATCCACTGTTCATAGTCGGATTTCATCTGGGAATTCGCGGTTCTGCTCTGGCTACGGTGGTTGCTCAGGCTGTTGCCGCTATCTGGGTTCTTGTTTATTTTGTCCGGGGTATGGGTACTCTAAAGCTGAATCGCCAGTGTTTTGGGCTAAAAGCGGATATTGCATTAAGTATTGTTAAGATTGGTATGCCTATGTTTTTAATGCAGTTTACCAATAGTTTAGTAATGGTTATTGTTAATTATCAGATAATGGCTCATGGCGGTCAAATCGCTATTGCCGCATACGGCGTTATCAATCGCGTGTTTATGCTGACGTTGATGCCGGTATTGGGTATAATGCAGGGGGCACAGCCGATTATTGGTTATAACTTCGGGGCTAAACAGTTTAGCCGGGTACTTACTACCTTGAAACTGGCTACTTTGACAACTACTGCTTGTTGTTTGCTGGCCTTTGTACTAGTTGAAACTTTTGCTGTACAGGTAATGCAAATATTCAGTGACGATGCTGAATTGGTTTCCCTGGGGGCGTTTGCCATACGCATTAATTTGGCGATGTTGCCGCTAATTGGTTTTCAAATTGCGGGGGCCCAGTATTTCCAGGCTGTAGGCAAGGCCAATTACTCGATTGTCCTGAACTTATTGCGGCAAGTTATTTTATTAATACCTGTAGTTAGTATATTACCTGGCTTTCTGGGGCTTTTGGGAGTATGGATGGCCGGTCCTATTTCGGATTTGGGAGCGTCGGTTATTACCGCGGCCTGTATAGTTATGGAGTTGAAACGGTTGTCGGAGGCCCAGAGAGAGCAAAATGAGGGACAACTATCCCCTGGATAAGCGTAAAGCAGTTCGCTTCAATTGAAGTGAACTGCTTTTATATCTTAATGCTGAATTTGATTCTAAGGCTGGACGGCACCTTCAAGCTCATTAATAAATAAAGGAATAATGGGGTTGGAGTTTTCTTTTTTCCAGGCAACAACCACATCGACAGTAAAAGAATCTTCCCCGAGATCAAGAAATTTGATATCGGGAGTGGCGTAAGCTTCAACGCATCGTGGTAAAATGGAAATGCCAATACCTGATTCTATCGACATAAGAACTGATTCCATAGAGCTGTGCTGGCTAACGATGTTAGGCGTTATTCCCTGGCGGGCAAACTCTTTTGATAATTGATCGATAGGTTCGGGGCCTTCGTCACGGGACATGAGAACAAAAGGCTCTTCGGCGATTTCCAAAAGACTAATTTTGGTGTGATTGGCCAGCGGATGGTCATAACGAACAACCGCCGCTTGAAAGTCGGTATATAAAGTTTTCCAGGCAAAGGCTTTGTTGTCAAGGCTGAATGCCAGCATGCAGGCGATATCGATATGGCCTTGTTTTAAAGCTTTGGTTAAAGGCCACAATGTGTATTGCGCCATGCTTAAGTCGACGTTGGAATGGTTATGGCGAAATTTTGCAACCGCTTGCGGTAAAAATTTTTTTGCCGCTTCAGCCATAAAGCCGATTTTAATATTACCGACCATGCCGGTGCGAACGCGACGTGTTGCAATTACAGCCTCCTCTGTTTTTGCCAGAATTTCGCAGGCTTCTTTCAGAAATACTTCGCCAGCGATAGTCAAACGAATCGTTCGTCCGTTTCTGTCAAATAACTTTACACCGAGATATTCTTCAAGTTCGGCGATTTGCTGGCTGAGTGTCGGCTGGGTAATAAAGAGATGCTTGGCAGCCTCTGTAAAATTGAGATACCGCGCTGCAGCAATAAAATAACGTATTTGGCGTAATTCCATAGGGGCCCCCTTAATATATACGGTAAAATAGTTTTGGGGTAAAGTTTTCAAAAAAATTAAAATGTTTTGTTACCGGGTGAAGGAATTTTTTTCTATTTGAAGTATACTACTAAGTAGTGTAACTGATTAGCTTACAGTTCTATTATAACAAATTCAATAGGTGTTTTCTATTGTAAACAAGGAATAATCTATTTCCTTTTAAATAGGGAATGAGGTTATTATAATAGAGTAAGAGTTGCAAAAATTCAAACAGCTTTAGTAAGTTCAATATGTAACAAAGTTGTCAGTTGAAACATGTGATTTTGCTGGTCTAGTGACTTAGCAAGTCACTGAAATTAAGTAACCGCCAGTATGTTGGTAGCTAAACTTCTGTGTACCATTGCCGGGATTAATATCATGTGGGTATTCCTCCTGGTACAGCGACAGTGATGAAAGATAGGTTGGAACAACCATTTATCGGGTTTCGTTAGCCTCTGACTTTATCATTGGCCGGATTAGTTAGTGGTTGCACAGATAGTTACAATCACATAAATAATCATTAATTATTGGGAGGAATTAGAAAATGGGAAAAAAAATATTTGTTGATCTGACACATCCTTTCAGCGCAGAAATTCCCCGCTGGCCTTACTTTGACAAGCCGGTAATCGATAATACGCACACCATGGCCAAGGGCGGCGTTCTGACGCAGAAGATTACCTGTACTATGCACACCGGTACGCATTGCGACGCTCCCCGTCACGTTATGGAAAAAGAGTTCAACGGTAAAAGAGCTCGTTACACTCACGAGATGGCTGTTGATGCATATACCGGCGATGCCGTTTGCCTCCCCATCGAGATTGAGCCTTGGGGTTTGATCGGACCGAAGCATCTTGAAGCTGCCTGCGCAAAAGTAGGTATTAAGCCGAGCGAACTGGAAGGCATGGTTGTCTGCCTGAACACTGGTATGCATCGCAAGTTCGATGATTCCAAGGAGTACTATCATTACGCCTGCGGTACCGGTATCGATGCCGGCAAGTGGTTTGTGGAGCACAAGGTTAAGTGCGTCGCTATGGATAGTCAGGCTCTGGACCATCCTCTCCACACAGCTATGGGCAACAATGGCATGACCCGTATGAACCTGCTCGGCGCTTCCGGCAGACCTATCACCGAAGAGTACATCGAAAAGTTCGGTATTGAAGCATATGCCGAATTTGATAAAGAAACCTACATCAAAGTTCATGGTAAAGAAGCATACGATAAGAAATTCGGTGCGCTGGAAGCAATCGGTTGCTGGGGCACCTGGGAGCCCTGCCATAAGTACTTGCTGGGTCACGGCATCGTCGGTGTTGAAAATCTTGGCGGCGATCTGGATAAGGTTTCCGGTAAGCGCTTCAGATTCTACTGCTTCCCGCTCCGCTGGTACTTGGGCGATGGCTCCATGGCTCGTTGCGTTGCCGAAATAGATGAAGCTGATGTGAATAAAGTACCAGACAGAGTATACACTTACGGCGGAAATATCTGATCGCAAACAAAACAAAAGGAGATAGTGTCATGATCGATAAGCAATTTGTGGATAAGCTGTTTGATGTTAAGGGAAAAGTAGCGGTGATTACAGGCGCTACCGGAGCATTGGGAAAAGCTGTTGCTCTCGGCTATGGCCAGGCGGGGATGAAAGTTTTTGTCACCGGACGTGGTGACGATAAATGTCAAGCTCTTTGCAAGGAGTTAGCCGCGCAGGGAATTGAATGCGCTTACTCAACTGGTGATCCCGCCGTGGAAGCGGATGTGATCAAGATAGTAAAAGATGCAGTGGCCAAATTCGGGGAGATCAATGTATTGGTCACCGCTGCCGGATATAACCACGCGCAGCCGATTCTCGAACAGGACTTGACGGAATGGCAAAAAATCATGAATTCCGATGTTCAAGGGACCTGGCTGTTCTGCAAATACGTCGGTGAGCAAATGGTTAAGCAAGGCAAAGGCGGCAAAGTGATTCTGGTATCTTCCGCCCGCTCCAAAGCTGGCATGGCCGGATATACTGGCTACTGCACGGCCAAAGGCGGCATTGACCTTATGGCTCAATCGCTGGCCTGCGAATGGTCGGAAAAATACAAGATTAATGTCAACACGATCAATCCGACGGTGTTCCGTTCGGATTTGACGGAATGGATGTTTGATCCAGAAAGTGCCGTGTACAAAAACTTCTTAAAGCGTCTGCCGATCGGTCGTCTTGGCGAACCGGAAGATTTTGTCGGACCGTGCATTTTCCTTGCCTCAAGCGCCAGCGACTTTATGACAGGTGCCAATGTTGCCGTTGAAGGCGGCTACTGGGCTTGTTAATAAATATAAAATAATGTCTACGTGGATGGCGGTTATCTCGCTGGTTAATCGATGTAATACATCTGGAAATCCTTCAGCTATGCTGGAGGATTTCTTTTTTCTTTCTCTAGAATAAAAATATAAAGGAACTATATAAAAAATAAACAGCACTGTTTTGCGAGTTGTTAATAGAAGCGATATGGAAATTACTTTTGTTGTAATTGTGTTATTTAGACGCTATATAAACATGTTATGATATTAAAATATCCCTCTACTTTATCCATATGGCAGGATTTTAGACAGGAAAAGTGCAATACTATAGTAAGAAAGTTTTTCCGGTGTAGACAGCTTCAGGCTTTCGCTACGGAGTGTTAGGAGTGATAGTTTTGCAGTTTCTGGTTGAAGGTGACGTCTTTATTCATTTAGAAGATGTTTGTTTTGGGGTTGTTTATGCCAAAGGTATTAATAATCGAAGCAATTTAAGTCAAGTTAATCAATTGCTGGAGCAAAGTATTCATCAAGTCGAAACAAATTTTGCGAACCAAAAAGTAAAAGAGGCGCCTGCGATTTTGTCTTACCGTCAGGCGTATACTAAGCTAGGGATAAACCCTAATAAATTCATGAGTTCCATTGAGGCTATGGCGGCAAGAATTTCTAAAAACAAAGGATTTCCTCAAATAAATCCGGTGGTAGATTTGGGAAATGCCATATCCTTAAAGTATTTAGTGCCACTGGGAGCCCATGATGTGGATAGTGCCGCCGGAGATATTGTAGTAAGGTTTTCCCGCGAGGGGGATACGTTTATTCCGTTTGGGGAAGAGAATGAGGAAACTTTGGAAGCGGGAGAACTTATTTATGCCGCGGGAGATCAGGTAAAAACTCGGCGGTGGATATGGCGGCAAAGCGAGACTGGAAAAGTAACGGAAGAAAGTTGTAATATTTTCTTTCCTATTGACGGGTTTACCGGACAAAATAAAGAGCAAGTAATAGCAGCACGGGATGAGTTGGCTGCCAGACTTTATGAATGTTTCGGCTGCGAAGTTCAGGTAGGGTTTGTGGATCGTTTCCATCCAACGTATAGCCTAAAGTAGTCTACTACTCCGCCGGAGTGACAGGCTAAGGCAGGTAGTAAACTTTGCAATCCTTACCAACCTTTTAGGGGTAAGGATTTTTTATTTGTTACGGGGAAAAATGAAATAGGGTGCAATATGATCTTTCAGCCTCGTATTTCGGGGAGTTTTCATTCTGGGGAAAAAATGATATATTGATAAAAGATGGAACTAGTTATAAATTAGCTAAAATGGTGCTAATATTGTGATTGAGTAAAGGAGACTTCAGTTGATGAGGGCAACAGGTATTTGTTTGGGTGCATCCCGGATAAGTTTAGCGGTTATTGAACAAAAGACGTCAGGACTAGAACTGATCGCAATGGATTCGAGATCCCATGATGGTGATATCGTCACTGTTCTTGATGCTATGCTGGCAAATCTTTGTGACACACAGACTGGCTTAGTGGCGGTGACCGGGAGAAAGTTCCGCCGGTTAGTCAAATTACCTTCGTTACCGGAAGCGGAGGCGGTGGAAATTGCCTATGAAAAGCTTAAGGATAAGTATCCCGGATACAATGGAATTGTCTCTGCCGGTGGAGAAAACTTTATGGCCTATCAGCTAAATGGTTTGGGGCAGATTATCAATGTTATTACTGGAAATAAATGTGCTTCAGGAACGGGAGAGTTCTTTTTACAGCAATTAAAACGAATGAATTTATCCATCGAAGAAGCGTTGGATGCGGCTGAAGCGGAGGCTAATGATGCGTATTCCGTTGCCGGCCGGTGTTCCGTGTTCTGTAAAAGCGACTGCACGCATGCTCTTAACAAGGGCGCGGCAAAGGGCAAGGTAGTAGCCGGTCTATGCCGTATGATGGCTGTTAAAATTATCGAGCTTTTGCAACGTTGTCCCGCGAATAAGTTTTTGCTGATTGGCGGGACTGCAAAAAATAAAGTCATGGTGGATTACATACAAGAACATACGCAGGAAGATAAAATCATTGAAACGGCGGATGAAGCCGAGTTTTTTGAAGCGTTTGGTGCGGCGGTTTGGGCGCTGGAACATGGTGTAAGACCGGAGTTGTTAAGCGGAAAAGGCCTGGTAGCTGATCAAACAGAGGAAGGGGCTTTTACTTTTCTTCCGGCTATTAGCCAGGCTGCAGATAAGGTTACTTTTAAAACGGTGGCGAAGGATACGGCCAGAGAAGGAGACCGATGTCTTGTTGGCTTAGATGTAGGTTCTACTACCACCAAGGCGGTGGTAATGCGCATACATGATAATGCTATTTTAGGATCTATTTATTTGCGCACCAACGGCGATCCTGTCGGCGCGGCCCGCCAGTGCTATCAGCATTTACTCGAACAAGTCGGTCAACTTCCGGCTATTGAGGGGCTGGGTGTGACTGGTTCAGGACGGCAAATTGCCGGTTTGCATGCCGATACGGACGGGGTAATTAACGAAATTATTGCTCATGCCACAGCGGCTGTATTTTTTGACCCTCAAGTGGACACGATCTTTGAAATTGGCGGTCAAGACGCAAAATACACCTATATTACTAACGGAGTTCCTTCTGACTATGCCATGAATGAAGCGTGTTCCGCCGGAACGGGCTCGTTTTTGGAAGAAGCGGCTAAGGAATCAATGGGAATTGATACGCTTGATATTGCCGATATAGCGTTAAACAGCAACCGTCCCCCGAATTTTACTGACCAATGCGCAGCCTTTATAGGCAGTGACATTAAGACGGCTATCCAGGAAGGTATTCCCCGGGAAGATATTGTTGGAGGGCTGGTATATTCCATCTGCCAAAACTACGCCAACAGGGTAAAAGGAAGCCGGGTTATCGGTAAGAAGATATTTATGCAGGGGGGCGTGTGTTACAACAAGGCTGTTCCTATGGCTATGGCTGCTCTGATTGGTAAAGAAATTATTGTTCCGCCGGAACCTGGACTCATGGGAGCCTATGGCGTAGCCTTAGCTGTAAAACAAAAAATAGAACTGGGGCTTTTAGCGGTTAAGCGGTTTAATCTTAAGGAATTGGCTCAGCGGGAGGTTGTCTACGCGGCTCCGTTTGTTTGCGGCGGCGGCAAGGAAAACTGTGACAGAAAGTGTTCGATCAGCATGATCGAAATTAATGGAGCGAAGTATCCGTTTGGCGGGGCTTGTAATAAATATGTAAATGTTCGCCGGAAAGTAGATTTTGATTTGGCGAGCTTAGACTTGGTAAGGCTAAGAGAGCACCTGGTTTTTGAAAAGTACGCCAAGCGTCAAGGCAGCGAGCGGCAAGGCGGTAAAAAGATTGGTATTCTCAAGTCACTGCTGGTTAATTCGCTATATCCTTTATACTACAATTTCTTCACCGAGTTAGGTTTGCAGGTCGTATTAAGTGATGTTTCCGATGACGCCGGACGAGACCGGCGCGGAGCCGCCTTTTGCTACCCGGTAGAACTCGCTCATGGGTTTATGCAAAATTTATTAAAACTTAACCCGGATTATATCTTTTTGCCGAATGTGATTGGTATGCAGGTGGAAAACGGCATTGATACCAGTGTTACTTGTCCGTTGGTACAAGGTGAACCGTATTATTTGCGTTCGGCATTTGAAGAATTGAACGATATCCAAGTGCTTAGCCCGATATTGGATTTTTCGCAAGGGTACGATTCGATTACCGGGGAATTTATAAAAATTGGCCGCATGCTGGGTTACACCCGGTCAGCCAGTCAACAAGCTTTCCAGATTGCAGTTGACCGACAAAGGGCTTTGGGCTGCGAAATGAAAGAGCTTGGCCGGAAAGTAGTGCAAGAACTGGAAGCTGATCCAGACAGGCAAGCTATTGTCCTTCTCGGTCGTCCCTATAACGCCTTAACGCGTGATGTAAATATCGGAATTCCCGGTAAATTTGCTTCACGGGGTTCGCTGATTATCCCTTGGGATTTTCTCAGCTTTGAGATGGAAGAGCCTTTTGAACGAATGTTCTGGTCGATGGGGCAGATGTTAATGAAGGTTGCAAGAATGGTTGCAAAACATCCGCAGCTTTTTGCAACTTATATCACCAATTTCAGCTGCGGCCCAGACAGTTTCTTACTAAGTTATTTTAGAGATACTATGGGACAAAAACCTTCCTTAACCTTAGAACTTGACAGTCATACAGCCGATGCCGGGGTGGATACCAGAATTGAAGCTTTTCTTGATGTAATTGCCGGATATATTGAGCTTAGGAAGCATGTTGCGGCAGGAGTGACTATCCCTCAAACGGACACGCTTCGTAGTGAAATGCGAAACGGAAAGGTATGGCTTGTTGACGCAAAGGGCAAATACTATGATCTTCGCGATGATCGTGTGGTGGTTAAAGTACCATCCATGGGGAATATCGGCTCTCGTTTAGTAGCGGCCAGTATGCGCCATATTGGTATAAATGCCACCCACCTTGATCCGCCTACGGAAGAGGAATTGTTAACGGGACGGGCCAATTCGTCGTGCAAAGAATGCCTTCCTTTTGCATTGGTTGCCGGAGGGATTTTAAACGATGCCGTAAAACAGGACCCGGGCAAGCTCTTAGTTTATTTCTTTGCCGATAGTTCCGGCCCTTGCCGTTTCGGGCAATACCATGTTCAGGTACGGAATCTGTTAGTGAAGAATAATTTGGATAATGTAACTGTATTACCGCTAACTTCTGATAATGGATATTCGGGAATGGGAATACCATTTCAATTGAGAGCGTGGCAGTCACTTATACTTACCGAAGTATTGGATGATATTTATGGGGCTCTCTTAGTGCTGGCACAAGATAAGGCTGCGGCGATGCAAGTCTTCGAAGAATCACTTAGAAGAATAGAGCAGGCTATTGTCGGGGAATCCTGGAAAGGGCTAAAACGGGTGCTGCGCCAAGAGGCTCGGGTGTTAGCGGCCATACCGCGGAAAGAAGAGCTGGATCAAGCGGTGAAGGTGGCTTTGATTGGGGAAATTTATGTCCGTACAGATGCCCTTTCCCGTCAATTCTTAGTAGAACGCTTGGCTAATAAGGGGATTATTTCCAAGGTTGCCCCTATTACTGAGTTTGTCTATTTTTGCGATTATTTGCTTCAGAAGTCGCTGTATCATGTAAAATCGTCGGCTGCCGAACGACTGAGTTCTATGGTAAAAGTCTTTTTTAAACAGCACTACGAGCGCCAAATTAAAGAGATTATGGCGGAGTCCAAGCTGTATGATATGCATATGCTTGATATCCCCCAGCTTGTCGCTAATTCTCGGCGGTTAATTGCGCCGGAGTTTACCGCCGGAGATACCGTGTTAACGGTGGGGGCGGCACTTACGGAAATGGTGGATGAAGTTTCCGGTGTTCTTTCCATAGGACCGTTTGGCTGTATGCCTTGCCGGGTTTCTGAGGCCATCCTTACCCAGACGATTGATACGGAAAAACCCAGGGTAGCCCATGATAAATCTTTAGTGGATGAAGTCATGAAAAAGTATCCGGCTCTGCCGTTTTTATCTATTGAAAGTGACGGCAATCCATTTCCACAGGTTATCGAAGCTAAGTTGGAGATTTTCATAATGCAGGTAAAGAGAATTCACCAGGCCATAATGGAGGCGCGAGCCAAAGGAAAAAATAAAGCCTAAAGAGAGGTCTTGCCTGGTCTCAAATTAACTTGCCGGTTATATAGTAAAAGAGCAAGTTAAGTGAGGCGAGGATGATGGTGGTAATCGGGGTGACGACGAGTCTTCTTTTGCGAAATGATGGTTTCATGGCTGGAGAAGAGCGCTTATTCGTCAATCGTGATTATGTGGATGCGATTATGCAGGCGGAAGGCATACCTTTGCTTTTACCGGAAATATCAGGGGAAAGCGCCGTGGAACGGCAGGTGGAAAGAGTGGACGGCGTTCTCTTAGCAGGCGGTTATGATATCGACCCAACGTATTATGGAGAACAGCCCTTGCCTACCTTGGGACCGGTTTTTCCTGAACGGGATAAGTATGAGCTTTTAGTGTTAGAAGCCGCTGTCCGCCAGAAAAAACCTGTACTTGGTATATGCCGCGGCATGCAACTGATTAATGTGGCGTTTGGCGGTACTCTTTATCAGGACCTTAGCCTAGTAGAGAGCTCTATTCTGCAGCATAATCAAAGTTCGCAGAAATACGTGCTGGGCCATACGGTGAGCGCAACGACCGCTACGCTTCTCCATAGGATTTTTCCTGAGAGCACGTTTCGTACGAATAGCTTTCATCATCAGGCGATAAAAGAGGTAGCTCCAGGGTTTATCGTAAGTGGCCGGTCAACGGATGGGATGGTTGAAGGTATCGAAAATTCTGACATAAATATAGTAGGTGTACAGTGGCACCCGGAAATGATGATACGAAAGTTTCCTGATATGATGCGGCTATTTCGCTGGCTAACAGTAGTGGCAAAAATCTTCACCTGACTGGCCGAAGCAACAGGGCAAAGTTATAAAGAGGCCGTTGGGCAACCCGGGTAATGGGTTGCCCAACGGCCTCTTTGGATTTAGTGGGACATGTAAGTAGAAAGACGTTATTCGACTTTGGGCAGACAGCTAAGATACGAGGCCAGCTGGGCTTCATCACAAGGTACATCACGTGTGTCTCCGGCCAGGTAAGTATCATAGGCGGCCATGTCAAAGTGACCATGTCCGGAAAGGGAGAAGAGAATGGTGCGGCTTTTCCCTTCTTCTCTCGCTTTAAGGGCTTCTGTAATGGCTCCGCGTATAGCATGGGCTGATTCGGGAGCCGGAATAATGCCTTCGCATTTGGCAAAGGTTAAGGCTGCGTCGAATATATCCCTTTGGTTGAAGGCCAGAGCTTCGATAAAGCCATCATGGTAAAGCTGACTGACAAGCGCCGATTCACCGTGATAGCGTAGTCCGCCGGCATGGATGCCAGATGGCATAAAGGTATGACCCAAGGTATACATTTTTAAGATGGGTGTAAGTTTGCCCAAGTCGCCGTAATCGTAGGCAAAAATTCCTTTTGTTAATGTAGGGCAAGCGGTAGGTTCAACGGCCAGCGCCCGTACGGAAGATTTTCCGGAAAAACGGTCGGCGAGGAAGGGGAAGGCAATTCCGGCAAAGTTGCTTCCGCCGCCACAGGCACCAATAACTACATCAGGATAGTCACCTGCTTTTTCTAATTGCTTTTTTGCTTCCAAGCCAATTATAGTCTGGTGGAGAATGACATGATTTAATACGCTGCCTAAGGCATAATTGGTATCCGGCCTGCCTATGGCATCTTCTACGGCTTCGGATATTGCCAAGCCGAGGCTGCCAAGAGAATCAGGTTGTACCGCGAGAACTTCGCGCCCGGCCTGTGTGCGGTCCGAAGGGCTGGGTATTACTTGGGCTCCGTATACCTGCATAAAGGAGCGGCGATAGGGTTTTTGCTGGTAGCTTATTTTTACCATATACACAATACATTCAAGGTCATATAAACTGCAGGCAAAGCTAAGGGCGCTGCCCCATTGTCCGGCACCCGTTTCGGTGGCCAGACGTTTGATGCCGGCGGCCTTGTTGTAATAGGCCTGGGGAATGGAAGAATTGGCTTTGTGACTGCCGGCTGGACTGGCTCCTTCGTTCTTGTAGTATATTTTGGCTGGGGTATCTAGAGCTTTTTCCAGTTCGTAGGCTCTGATTAAGGGGGTTGGGCGCCAAATACGGTATTTTTCCACTATTTCTTCGGGAATGTCAATCCAGCGTTCCTGGCTGACTTCTTGCTTAATGAGTTCCATAGGAAAGATAGGTGTGAGATCTTCGGGAGTCACGGGTTTCATTGTTGCCGGATTTAGAGGGGGGGCCATTTTGTTGGGCATATCAGCCTGAACATTATACCATTGGCGAGGAATCTCCGCTTCGGATAATGAGATTTTTTTGTCTGATAACACGATAAGTCCCCTTTCAAAATTTAATTTAAAAATAAAAAACTCCCGTCCCGAATAGGGACGAGAGATATTTCCGTGGTGCCACCCTAGTTGACAGGAACAAGCCTGTCCAACTTTGCTAAAGATACAAAATTCTTGTATCTTAATCCGATGATAACGGGCGGAATACCGGCAGTTACTACCCTGCTCTCCAAAAGCAGCTCGGACTGCGCCTCACAGGTCCATTCCCCTCTTCGGACTATACCAAACTTTCACCGTCTTTGGCTCGCTGCAATGTCTGATAAGAGGGTACTATTCCTATTCATTGGCTGAATGTTAAATTGTGTTAATTATACAAGATAATTAGCCTTACGTCAATGGTTCATCGGGGACAGTAAAAAATACTATGAAAATGGCAGCCTTTACAGGAAGATTAAGCAGAATTAAAGAAAGATAAGTCCTTGAGGTGAGAAAATGAACATTCAAATTTTTGGAGTTAAAAAATGCCGTGATACCCAGAAAGCGGAGCGTTATTTTAAAGAACGGGCTATCCGGTACCAGTTTGTTGATTTAAATATCCGGGCGTTAAGCCGGGGAGAGTTAGAAAAAATACAATCCGCAACCGGGCTGGATAACCTGATTGATAAAGAGGGTAAAGAATATGCCAAACGCAATTTAAAATATTTGGTTCATGATATACAAGAACAACTCCTGCTGCATCCTTTGCTGTTGAAAACCCCTATTGTACGCAATGGCTCAAAAGCAACTGTCGGCTATCAGCCGGATACTTGGAGTAGTTGGAAGGATGAAAAAAAATGACCACACCCCGGCCATGGGCTGAGGTGTGTGTCACTAACGGTCCGAAAGAGGTATCCATACGGCGTCGCGCTTGCCGGTGTAATTGGCTCTGGGGCGAATGAGTTTATTGTTGGCGTGCTGTTCGAGAATGTGCGCGATCCAGCCGCTTGAACGGCTAAGGGCAAAGATTAGAGTAAAAATGTTGTGCGGTATACCCAGGTACATGTATACGGAAGCGGAGTAGAAATCCACGTTGGGCATTAATCCCTTGCGTTCCTGGACTAGGGAAGCTATAGCTACCGAAATATCATACCAGCGACGGTCTTGGTGCCAGTCGGCCAGTTCCAGGGATAGAGCTTTTAGATGCTTCGCGCGGGGGTCGCCGTTTTTATATACACGATGGCCAAAACCCATAATCCGGTCGTTGCGATTGATTTTGTCGGTTATATAAGGTTCTACCCGGCTGAGATCGCCGATTTCCTCCAACATGAGGGCAACCTGCTCATTGGCATTACCATGAAGAGGCCCTTTGAGCGTGCCGATAGCCGATACGATGCCGGAATACATGTCAGACATAGTCGAAACTGTGACCCGGGCTGCAAAGGTGGAAGCATTAAGTTCGTGTTCCGCATGGAGAATAAGGCATTTATCCAGCGCTTTGGTAGCAATGGCGGTAGGTTTTTCTCCTTTTAATAGCCACAGAAACAGTTCAGCTAGGGAAGTAGGTTGGATGGTAGTAGCATCAACCGGCTCCAGATTATTGCGAATCCGGTCAATAGCAGCAATGATGGCCGCCATTTTGGTGATAATCAGAATGGCTTTGTGACTATCTGCATCCGGTGAGGGGTCCATAACATTGTCGTCAAAATGTGTGAGGAAAGAAACGGCAGTTCGTAATTTGGCCATACAATTTCCCCAGGGGGCGTATAGTGATAATAGGTCATAGATTTTTTTCGGTAAGGTTGCATTTTCAATAATGCTTTGTTGAAGATAAGTCAGTTCAGTTTGGTTGGGCAACCGGCCGTGCCATAAAAGAAAAATTACTTCTTCGAAGGTTGCATGATCAGCTAATTCATCGATGGGGTAACCACGGTAACACAAAACGCTATTTTCGATAGAGCATACGGAAGATTCGCATGCAATGACATCCACTAATCCGGACATTGTACGACCACCTTTCTATAGAATTATTTATGTATGTTTCGGGTATGCTATAAGTTTGATATTAATTTATGATTATACCTTTATATTCTTGTATAATCAATAGACTTAAGCTAAGTATACAAGATAAAGACACAGAACGTTTAAATATTCAAATAGCATACGAAGTTAAATCAGGGAAATACTTATAGGTAATGAATGCAAACTGTGTAATTTTATACTGATTAACTCTATAAATATACAGTTTTTATAGTGGCTGGGTGGTGCCGCTATTATAAATAATTATGTGGTGAGTACAAATAAAATTCGGTGTATAAGAAAAAAGAAAGGGAGTGTCTCTTGGAAAGGGACACTCCCTTTCTTTTTCTCTGGTTTTAGATAGGGCGTCATGAATGGAGAAAAAGAATTGGTTGACAGAAATGGTGGGAAAATATTAAAATTACATATGAACATATATTCATATGTAGGAGGGAAACTATGCTAGAAACGAGTTGTGATGTATGTGAAGAGTTATGTGAGCATCCGCAGGCCATTTGTCTGGCAAAAGCGGAGGCTTTGCCTGAAGATGAGGTTCAGGAACTGGCTGAGATTTTTAAAATCCTTAGTGATCCCACTAGGCTTAAGATTTTGTATATGCTGTCACGCCGTGAACTTTGCGTGTGCGATATTGCGGCAGTCAGCGGGATGAGTCAGTCGGCAGTATCCCATCAGCTTCGCTTGCTTCGAGGCACAAGGCTGGTTAAGTACCGGCGTGAGGGAAAACTGGTTTGGTATTCCTTGGACGATAATCATGTAGTGACACTATTGGCCGGTGGCATTGAGCATATTAAACATGGATAGGAGGAACCTGATGGATAAGCGGTGCACGACTTGTGAAAAAGATAGTCAACAGCCCGGAACAAGTGAGGTGTTGGCCGAGAACGCGGGAAATGCGGATGTTACTTTTGCCGTGAAAGGGTTAGATTGCGCCGATTGTGCTGCCAACCTGGAAAAAAATATAAAAAAATGCGGTGGGGTAGTTTATGCCAATCTAAATTTTGCGGCTGCCAGATTAAAAGTGGCGTACGATTCGGCTAAAGTTAGTCCTAAAGAGATGATGAAAATCATTCAAAGATTAGGCTATGAGGCTGAGATTATAACTAAGCTGGTGGTGCCTCAAAAGGAAAACAAACCTTGGTTTAAGCAAACCAAGCAAAGGATGATGCTGGTTTCAGGAGGGGCGCTGTTGGTTTCGCTATTACTGGAAGGGCTTGGCATCAGCGGCTTTGGAGTAACTCTTCTTTATGCGGCAGCCGCGGTATGTGGAGGGTGGAATGCGGCCCGGGCCGGTTGGTACAGTCTGAAAAATTTTGTGTTGGATATGAACGTACTCATGACTGTGGCGGTGCTGGGAGCATTTCTTATAGGGGAAACGAGTGAAGGGGCAACTGTTGCTTTTCTTTTTGCGGTAGGGAATGCTTTGCAGTCTTTTACTATGGATAAAACGCGTCAATCCATTCGGAATTTGATGGAATTGGCACCGCCGGATGCTTTGGTACGAAGGAATGGAATTGAAGAACGGCTTGCAGTTGAGGAGATTAGGATAGGAGATATTCTGGTAACTAAGCCAGGTGAACGCATCGCTATGGACGGGGTTGTAGCCAGCGGTTTTTCCAGGGTGAATGAGGCTGCGGTTACCGGAGAGCCTTTTCCTGCAAATAAGGCTGTAGGAGATGTGGTGTATGCGGGGACCGTTAATGGGAACGGCGCTTTAGAAATCAGGGTAACCAAAGTGGCCCAGGATTCTACTCTTATGAAGATTATGGAACTTGTAGAAAAAGCCCAGGCGAGTAAGGCACCAGCTCAACAGTTTGTCGAGGTGTTTGCGAAATACTATACTCCGGCAGTGATAGTCCTGGCGGCAGCTGTTATGGTCTTTCCGCCTGCTTTATGGCAACAGCCTTTTTCGGTCTGGTTTTATAAGGGGCTGGTATTGTTGGTTATCGCTTGTCCTTGTGCCTTAGTTATTTCAACGCCTGTGTCTATTGTTGCGGCTATTGGCAATGCTTCCCGCCAAGGTGTACTTATTAAAGGCGGGGCGTACCTGGAGCAAATGGGGATGCTTAAAGCCATTGTTTTTGATAAAACGGGAACACTAACTCTGGGTCAGCCTGAGGTTACGGAAGTATTTCCGTTCGGTGATATGTCTTCCGACAGTCTGCTGGCACTGGCGGCCGGGGTGGAGAAAGCATCGGAACATCCATTGGCCAAGGCGGTGTTGGCGAAGTGCGGTGTTGCCGCCAGCCCTGGGAAAAACTTTGAAGCTTTGCCGGGAAAGGGGGCAAAAGCTGATATAGAAGGGAAAACTGTGTATGTTGGTAATGCTCAATTGTTTATTGAGTTGGGGCATGCGCAGGAAACTATGAGCATATCGGTCCGGTGGGAAGAACGGGGGGAAACCGTCATGTTCGTTGGTACGACCGAAGGTATATATGGTGCTATTGCTGTTGCCGACACGCCACGCCCGAATGCCAAAGAGGCTCTTCTTAGCTTAAGGCGGGCGGGTATCAGGCATCTGGCAATGCTTACGGGTGATAATGCGCGTGTTGCTAAAACGATCGCTGGTCAGGTGGGGGTTGACTCTTATAGCGGTCAGCTTTTGCCGGAGGATAAAGTTTGCGAGGTAAAAAACCTCTTAGTTGAGTATGGTTCGGTGGCCATGGTGGGGGACGGCATAAACGATGCTCCGGCGCTGGCTGCCGCCAGTGTAGGTATTGCCATGGGGTTTGGCGGTACCGATGCCGCTTTGGAAACCGCTGATATTGTGCTTATGGCGGATGATCTTGATAAGCTGCCATATGTAGTAGAGCTTGGTCGGAAGACGGTAGCTGTTATTAAACAAAATATTGTTTTTGCTATTGCAATTAAAGTGATCATTCTCGCTCTTACGTTTATCAATGTAACCAGCCTTTGGTTGGCTGTAGTGGCTGATACCGGCGCTGCATGTCTGGTAACCCTGAACGGCATGCGTTTACTCGGAGGGTTGAAAGATAAAAAATAGTTTTATTTTATCCTGCCTTAGAAAATGGAATATTTGTGTCAATGACTATGGACATATATTATGTTAATATACATCGTGCTAGCCAAGAATATAAATGGAGAGGATGAGGCAGGAAATGACTAATAAGAAAGTTACGCTAATGCTGGTCATCGGCATTCTGGTGTTGTCGTTGGTGGCAGCCGGTTGTGGCGGCGGCAACGGAGCGCAAAGAATTTCCGGGCTGTCTTCCGATAGTGTGGTAAAGACATTTTTTGACGCAGCAAAAGCCGGTCAGTTAAACCAAGCCGGTTTATATGTATCATCGAGTGACACGAATAATCCACAGACAGTGCTGAAATATTTAACCGGACAACAAGGATTAGCCGAGTTAAAACAAGCAAATCTGATTTCGGTTAAAAAAATAGCGGAGCAGGGAAATTACTCTGTGGTTCTGGCTACCTTACAGTCGGAACAAAATAGTATGGCGTTGACTGTGAAACCGGTGGGGTTGGAGAAGATAAACGGAGAATGGTATATTATCGATTTAGATAAAGTGTATAAGGATTCCAAGTATTTATTGCTGCAGGAATTGCTAAAAAAAATCTAACTGGGTTTTATTAATGGGGTATAGCGCTAAGGATGACGATATACTCCGCAAATGTCCGGCGGTAATGCGAGTGACAAAGGTAACGTATGATGCATATCATATCCCGTGAAGGAGGCCAAGACGCCGGAAAAGCGAAACGCAGTGAGGCGGGCCTCCCTTTATTTTCCGATAAGGAGAGGGAAGATATGTGCGGTATTGCCGGATGGATTGATTGGCAGGAAGATTTGACGAAAAAACAGGCTGTTCTGCAGTCGATGGTAGAGACACTCGCATTGCGGGGGCCTGATGCATCTGGGATGTATATTTGCCGACAGGCGGCACTAGGCCATCGTCGCTTGAGTGTTATTGACCCTGAGGGCGGCCAGCAGCCTATGCTTCGGCGTCGTGGGGACTTTACGTATGTAATTACTTATAATGGAGAATTGTATAATACGGCCGAGTTGCGTGACGAGTTAACAGCTCTTGGGAACGATTTTACATCGACGTCCGATACAGAGGTGCTTTTAGAGGCATTTATGGAATGGGGCCCTCAATGCGTGGACCGGCTCAACGGTATATTTGCCTTTGCGATTTGGGATGAGAGAAACCAAAGCCTGTTTTTAGCTCGGGACCGTTTAGGGGTAAAGCCCTTGTTTTATAGACATAAGGGGAATAGCCTGATTTTTGGTTCGGAAATAAAAGCAGTGCTGGCACACCCTGACGTGGCACCAGAGGTAGATGCAGAGGGGCTGGCGGAAATATTTATGGTGGGACCTGCTCGGACGCCGGGAAATGGTGTATTTCGAGGGGTTAATGAATTAAAGCCAGGGTATTGTGCGGTATACAACCGGCAAGGACTGAAGGTCCGGCAATACTGGTCATTGATAAGTAAGCCGCATGGCGATGATTTTTTATCCACCCTAACTAAGGTACGGGATTTGGTGCATGATGCCGTTACCCGTCAGTTGATTTCGGATGTGCCGTTGTGCACGCTGTTATCGGGAGGTTTGGATTCTAGTGTAATTACGGCTATAGCGTCAAAGATTTATAAAAAAAGCGGACGGCAACTTAATACGTATTCGGTTGAATATGTGGATAACGAGAAATATTTTTCCGAGAATAGTTTTCAGCCCAACCGGGATGCTCCTTGGGTAGAGCGGGCTTCGCGGTTTTTGGGGACTTGTCATCATGAAATTTTGCTGGATACGCCGGAATTGGCCGGAGTTTTGGAGCAGGCTGCCAGAGCCCGTGATTTGCCGGGTATGGCGGATGTGGATACATCGCTCTACCTGTTTAGCCGGGAAATTAAAAAAGGTGCTACCGTGGGGCTATCCGGTGAATGCGCTGATGAAGTTTTTGGCGGCTATCCTTGGTTTTACCGAGAGGAAATGGTCCGGTCAACCGTCTTTCCGTGGTCGACGAATCCTGAGATGCGTCTGCAATGGTTATCACCGGAACTTACTAAACATAGTTTGTTTAAGGAGTACCCCTATCAGCGGTATCAGGAGGCACTGGCGGAAGTATCCAGACTGCCGGGGGAAGCGCCGGAAGCTTCTCGGATGAGAGAGATATTTTATTTAAGCCTTACCCGGTGGATGCCTACCCTCTTAGATCGTAAGGATCGTATGAGTATGGCTTTTGGCCTGGAACTTAGGGTTCCGTTCTGCGACCACCGTTTGGTGGAGTATGTTTGGAATGTGCCCTGGGAGATGAAAAACTATCGGCAGAGGGAAAAAGGATTACTGAGGCAGGCATTAACTTCTCTTTTGCCCGAGGATGTTCTCTGGCGGAAAAAGAGTCCTTATCCTAAAACCCATAATCCATCCTTTTTTGATACGGTAAGAGCCAAATTATTGGAAGTACAAAATAATCCGTCTTCGCCGATATTGCCTTTGTTAGATACAAAAAAAATACGGGAGTTTACTGAAACAGATGCTGCAAAATCACCTATGCCTTGGTTCGGTCAGTTGATGGGCGGTCCGCAGCTAATGGCCTATTTGGTACAGGTGAATGCGTGGATGTGTCAAAATAAAGTGCGTATTGTGCTCTAAAGGGCCAGGAAGGAAGCAAGCCCAGTAATTGACAGGAGGCAGGAGCCTTGATAAGATAACATTGATAATGTGGATATTGCGGTTTGGAATGTCTCCAGCAAGTCAGCCAAGCGAGGGTGAGGCTTGCTGGTTTTTTGCCATAAAGACAGTGGGACTATTTTTCTTGAACCTAAGAGAGAGGTGACAGGAGTGCGTGCTGTTGTGTTAAGAGGCGGGTCGGTGGTAGACGGAACCGGAAACAACCCGCCTTATGAGGCCGATGTGGCAATCCGTGACGGTATTATTACCGCGGTGGAACCGCATATTGCGGGTGGGGATTGTACGGTGGATGTTACCGGCTTACTGATAAGTCCTGGTTTTATTGATATACATTCGCATGCGGATTGCAGCTTTTTTCGTAATCCACTTTCCGACAGTAAGTTGATGCAGGGTGTGACAACGGAGGTTGTAGGCAATTGTGGTATTGGTTTGTTTCCGGTTAGCCCTGGCAGGGAGGAACTATTTGAACGTTATGTAGTATTACATGAGACAAGTCTACCGCCGTCAGGAATTACTTGGCGTGATTTTTCCCAGTATGCCGAAACACTAACTAAATACGGAATGGGAGTCAACTTTGCCGTGCTGGCAGCCCATGGCTCCTTACGGTTGGCTGCAATGGGGATGGATGACCGGCAGCCTGATGAAGGGGAACTTCAGAGAATAAAAGTATTGCTCGAGGAAGCCCTGAAACAGGGGGCCTGGGGGATGTCGCTGGGACTGATCTATCCTCCAGGAAGTTTTGCCGATACGGATGAACTTATTGCGCTGGCGGGTGTGGTAGAGAAATACCAAGGCGTGGTCGCCGCTCATATCCGTAATGAAGGAAATGGGCTGAGAGAGGCTATGGAGGAATGTATTAGGATTGGTAAAACAAGTGGTGTAAGAATGCAAGTATCGCATCTCAAAGCCATTGGGAAGGCAAATTGGGGGCGGGGGGACGAAGCACTGGCGGTATTGGTAAAAGCCCGCCGGGAAGGGGTGGATATTTGTGCCGACCAGTATCCATATGAGGCTACCAGTACCTCGCTAACCGCTATTGTTCCGCAGTGGGCGCTGGAAGGGGGGCCGGAAGTTTTCTTGCAGAGATTGAGCCAGTCTCAAACCAGGGAGACGATCAAAAGTGAAATTATTCGGCAAATGGCTTTAAGGGGAGGCCCGGAGCGTATTATGCTTACCGTTGTTGGAACTTCCGGTGAAAGTACATTGTCGGGTAAGACGGTAGCCCAAATCGCTGACAGCTGGGCATGTAGTGCGGAGGAAGCCGTTGCTCGAATCTTGCTTAGGGGGCGTGCTGTCGTCAGTGCCGTGTTTTTTTCTTTGGCAGAAGGTGATGTCGCAGTAATCGCCGCTGATAAAATGGTAGCGGTGGGATCGGATGGCTTTGGTTTGAGTGTGAACGTTGATGGCAAGTTAGCAACCCACCCGCGTTCTTACGGAACTTTCCCACGGTTTTTGGCCCAATATGTGCGTAAGAAGCCCGTATTGAATTGGCAAGAGGCGATATATAAGATGACGGGTTTGCCTGCATCCAGGATGGGATTTACTGACAGAGGGGTAGTAAAACCAGGAATGGCTGCGGATATAACTGTATTTTCACCTGATGAGATTATTGACAAGTCCGGGTATGTGGATTGCCACAATTATTCTTATGGTATTGAGTATGTATTTGTTAACGGAACGGCTGGGGTATGGCAGGGGAAACTCACGGGAAACAGGCCGGGGCTGGTACTCAAGCGAAGATAGTAAAACATACATAGCGTTAGGGGGAGGCAACTTTGTATTTGATACTGGTAAGACATGCGAAAGCGGAAATAACTCCGCCTTGGATTAAAGATGAGGAGCGGAAACTCACCCCTAAGGGGATAAAAAAAGCCCAGGCTATGGCCCGGGGAGTGGCTAAATTGTTGCCAATTGACGTTGGCTTGGAAATATGGTCCAGTCACGCTCGGAGGGCAAAGGAAACGGCAGAAATTATAGGTGAGGTATTAGGCTTAGAAGGCGTCAATGAAATTCCGGCTATTTATACGGGACGACTGGAAGAAATTATGGAAAAGTTTCGGCAGACCAGTGAAAATACTGTGGTAATTGCTGTCGGCCATCAGCCTCATCTCGGTGTATGGGTCAGACAGCTTGCGGGAGTTACTTTGCCGTTCAAGAAGTGTGCTGCAGCCGGATTTAAACTGAGCTTTACAGAGGAAGAAGTATCCGCTAAACTGGAGTGGTTTGCCGGTCCAAAGGTACTTTGGAAACTGGGAGAATAGGTTAGTAGGGAGGGGTCGTTACATGCCGGATAAAGAATGTCTTGAAGTAGAATTAAAACTTCGCCTTCTAAATATGGAGGACAGGGACAGTATCTTTACCGCACCGGGAATTGTCGGGCTGAATGCTCCTGAACCTGTTATGGAGCTGATGCATAGTACATACTTTGATTCGGCCGGTGGCGCATTACAAAAGGCCGGACTGGCATATCGTCTGCGGTCCGAAGGAGGGCGCTGGATTGCAACTGTAAAAGGCGGCGGCTCTTCCGGAGGTGGTTTGCACGAACGGCAAGAGTGGAACGTCCCAATAGCCAGTGATCGGCCGTCGATAGAGTATTTTGAGGGAACACCTGTGGGGCCATTGCTGCAAGAAGCTCTTGATGGCAGTCAGCTTGAAGCTATACTGGAAACGGTATTTGAGAGGCGAAAAGCCGTTCTGACCACGTTCGATGGCAGCCGGATTGAGGTAGCCGTTGATATAGGGAAGATTATTGCAGGACAGTCGGAGGAGACTATTGGTGAAGTAGAACTGGAATTAAAAGAGGGGAATCCGGCGGCCGTGTTGACCTTGGGGGCTGACTTGGCGGCGTGGATACCGTTGGCGGTTGAACCGCGCAGCAAATATTATCGGGGACTATGCCTGGCAGGTGTAACCGCAAAGGCAGAAATTGAACCTGCGGTAGATATGTCGGCCAATGCCGCCAAAGGTATGTGTCAATTATGCATTAATCAAATACATAGGATTCTAAATGAACAGGGAGAATTCTGTAGTCGTCCGACTGGAGTCGGAGAAATACACAAACTAAGGTTAGAACTTAGGCGGCTCGGAGCTATGCTATCCTTGGCCCAGCCCATGGCAGCGGCTGCAGATTACAGTGCTTGGCAGGAGGTTCTTAGCAGTTGGAGTCAAGATTTCGCGCGGCTAAGGGAGTTGGAACTAGCGAATGATTTATGGGGGAAGTCTATACAAGGGGTCGAGTTAGTTCCACCGCCTTGGCTAGGACTATTCCTCGAAAAGGAAAGGGAAAAGTTAGCCCAGGAAGCAGTAGATTCTCTTAGGACAGGGGCGCTGACCGCTACTTTGTTACGCTTATGGGCTTGGCTGCTGGAAGATCCTTTTCCGCAGGCTGATGAAGTGCATCTAAGAGAGTTTGCCGCAGTACGCTTTTTCGAGTGGATAGACAAGTTGTGGAACATGGATAAAGAAATTGAGGTTAATGACAGGGAGAAGCTTTCCGCTATTCGTTTGCAAAGTAAGAGTTTGCGCTATCTTTTTGAAGTGCTGCCGTTTGAGGATGCCAGTACTAAACTACTGAAACTTCGCCTCAAACGGTTGCAGAAGCAATTGGAGGTATTGAGAAATTCCGAAAAAGGTCAGCAGTTTTTTAAAGAGTGGATGAGCATGCACGGAAGTCGCATTGTATGCCGCGATGTGGGGTTTGTTTCAGGCTGGCTAGAGAGAGACGCAAGGAAAGCAAGAAATCGTGTGGAAAAAGTATGGAAAAGCTATCGCCGGGCGATGAAGCGCTGGCGGGCTAACGCCCAAAGGAAGCCGGTAGGTTGACTTTTTGTTATGGATGGATTCGGGGTTACTAGTAGAAGGCTGGTAACTCCTTTTTATTTTTGAGAATTTTTATTAAATGTAGTATTCAGGGCGGCGGTCGGCGTACATGGATATTTTTTGCCTTACGTCAGCTATTAGGGAAAAATCGAGTTCCGTAAAGACTATTTCTTCTTGTGTAGAAGAGCCTTGGACAAGAATTTCGCCCCAAGGGGTGACGACAAGAGAATTGCCGAAAAAATTAATATTACCGTATTTGCCAACGGTGTTGACGGCGATAACGAAGCACTGGTTTTCTATGGCCCTGGCTATATTGAGAGTTAGCCAATGCTGTCCGCGAGTTTCGGGCCATGCCGCGGGTACGAAGAGGGCAGGGCAACCGGATAAGGCCAAGGAACGGGTAAGTTCAGGAAAACGCAGGTCGTAACAAATTATCAGACCGGCTTTGCCAAAACTCATTTCGGCAAGGCCTTTGCTATTTCCGGGTGAAAAGTAGTTTTGTTCTGAGGTTAGACTAAAAAGATGGATTTTCCGGTATTTGCCGCCGAGGGAGCCATCCCGGCGAATCGCATAGGTGGTGTTGTACACAGTGGATCCGGCTAATTCCGCGATTGACCCGGCGATGATTTCCACTTGATGTGCTGTGGCAAACTGTCTAAGTTTTGTCAATGTGGGGCCGTCTTGGGGTTCGGCAAGCCGGCTGACGGTTTTTAATCGGTAGCCGGTGGTCCATAGCTCAGGTAATACACAGAGTTCTGCCCCTTGCTGGACGGCTTTGGTCATAAGAGATAGGGCGTAATCTACGGTAGATGCTACATCTCCTGCCGGGGCAGCCAATTGGACAAGTGCGATTTTCATTTTGTTCCTCCTAAAGAAGTAAGAAAGTATCCTATTAATTACCTATATTACAAATAGTTTTCCGTTCCAAGGAGATTATCCTTTACTAGGAATTAAAGTATTTTATATCCAATTACTTACAGGGTGGAGGAAATCTGCAATATTCGACGAATAAATACAAAGTAATTCTCGAATAGACATAATATAACTGTTAGGGGCTAAGATATGGTTGCAAAAAGAAATCAACAAAGTGTTAGTATAGTACAAGCCCAGGCAGAGCGCCGGGAGGAATATGAAAAAGAACGCGCCAGGCGGCAGCGTGAAGATAATTTATTGGCGGAGCAAGAAAAAAGACTAGAAGCTTTAAGTTTTTTTACATATCAGCCGATAAATTATGAGGCGGCACTAACCAAACAGACATATAGTGAGCCGGAAATTCCTGATTTTAGTTACTTATTAACACAGGCGGAGCAGAAAGTTACGCAGCAATATAAAAAAACTTTTATTTTACAAGGAGGCATAGCTGCTGCCTTCGGGTTATTATCTCTTATATTTTTAAAATCTGTTTTTATAATTGTCGGTGTGGCGGGAATGGCAGCCTGTGCCATTTCTATCAATCGGGATTTGAAGAGTAAACAGATTAGCTTGGAGAAAGCGATTGCTGCGGCAGAAAGTTTGATTGTTCAAAAAGAAGAAGCCGCACGGGAGAGTATTGAACAAGAACGGACCGTCTTTGTTCAGTCAGAACAAGAGCGTGTCGAAAAACTACAGAGATTTTTGGAAGGCGACATTTCTTTAGAAGTAGAACGGATAGAAACCGTTTTGCAAGAAACAGGAGTACCTTTTTCAATAATTACCGCTGTATATTATCAAAAACAGTGTCCTGTTGTAATTGTGTCGCTGCCCGATTTGAAGATTATCCCCAAGTTTACGAACGCTATTGTCGAGGGTAGCACCGTCCGTGAAGAAAAGCCCAAAGCGGAAATTAACCGGCAGTATACGGAAGTGCTTGCGGCAACGGTGTTTAGAATTGCGGTTCTATTATATGAAAATCTCCCCAACCTGGACAATTTGTGCATCCAAGGCGTAGAAAAGGTTGATGAAGAAGAAAAAAATGACGAGTTGGCAGAACTCAAATGCCTTATCAGTCTCAAAACAAATCGTCAAACGGTTTTGGATGCTGTTGCATGTTCTAACGGGAGGGAGGCGCTTACCTTTTTAGGAGCAACCCACTATGCCGAGGAAGCGGGGCTGTTCGAGCCGGTTGAACCGGTATTTCCTGAATGGTGGAATCAAATCCCGCATGCGTTGATACAGAAAGTGACGGTTGCCTATGAATACGGGGAGGTTACGAGCAAACCTATTGAAGCGGTGGCAGGTGAATCCGAAGAAAGTTCCCCCGAGGAACTCGTTTAGACGGGTAATATAACCAAGATAAAAATATTGAAGTATTTTGTCGAATTGATTATTATATAATTATATAATGCAATTATTATTAAGTTCTTATGGTAAATGGATAATATTCTTAATAATAGTGATTATGGGACAGGGGGACTACTTTTGGAGCTTTCAACAGTTATTGGTGTAATAGGCGGAATTTTAGCAGTTGGTGTAGGGATGGTTTTGAAAGGGGCAAAGCTCTCTGCACTAATTAACCCCGCAGCTTTTTTGATTATTATTGCGGGGACGGCAGCTTGTATTTTTAATGCTTTTCCTTTAGACCATATTAAGAAGTTGCCTAAATTGTTTGCACTACTATTTAAAAAACCTCAGCGCATGCCCAAAAGTGAATTGTTAACTTTGTTTACCAATCTTTCACAGCTGGCAAGACGAGAAGGACTGTTGGCCTTGGAGCCAACGCTGGAAGAAATCCAAGATGCGTATCTTAAAAATGGGCTATCCATGGTTATTGACGGTATGGACGCGGATTTGATTGCCGATGTGCTTGGACTGGATATTGCGCAAATGGAAGCAAGGCATCGGGCTGGTGCCCAGATTTTTAGCCAGGCTGGTTCTTATGCGCCGACTCTTGGGGTATTGGGTGCCGTGGTTGGACTTATAGCCGCACTCGGAAATTTGAATGATATTGAAAAATTAGGTCACTCTATTGCCGCGGCCTTTGTGGCTACTATGTTGGGGATATTTACAGGGTATGTTATTTGGAATCCTTTTGCTAATAAACTTAAGATGATTTCGCAGGAAGAAGCTGAATTTCGCCGGATGATGCTGGAAGGAATCCTATCCATTCAGGCAGGAGATAATCCGGCAACCGTTGCGGCTAAACTTAGAGTGTTTGTTAATCAGGCGGAACGGGAAAAGCTTGATGGAGACAAAGAGGGATCAGGCAATGTCTAGGAAAAGGCATACTTCCGAACATCACGAAGAGCATATAGATGAAACGTGGCTTATTCCCTATGCTGATATTTTAACTCTTTTGCTGGCGTTGTTTATAGTGCTGTTTGCGGTCTCTCAGGTTGATCAGAAAAAGTTTGAACAAATGTCTCAGTCATTCAATGTTGCTTTTAATGGAAGCCCGTCCATGCTTGAATATATGCAGCAATCCCCTGAGGCTACACAATCGACAAATTCGCCCAGTAAGCAAATGCCACAAAATGCGGATGTCAGTTGGCAGCGGGAAACGGCGCAGCTGTCCCAGGCTAAGAAGACTATGGATAAATACATAGAAGATAATAAACTTAGCGGGGCCTTAGAAACGGCACTTTTAGACGACGGGTTAATGATACGGATAAAAGACAGCGCATTATTCGATTCAGGCAGTGCCGAAATGTTGCCGCAGTCGCAGATCGTCGCGGCGCAAATTGCAAAACTGCTTGTACCTTTGCCCCAGCGGATAGTCGTAAGCGGTCATACCGACAATGTGCCAATTAAAACCAGAGAATTTCCTACCAACTGGGACTTAAGTTCCAAGCGGGCGTTGAATTTTATGAAATTCCTGTTAGCGCAGGACGCTAAGCTTAAACCGGAACGGTTTAGTTCTACCGGACTGGGAGAGTATCATCCGATTGCGCAGAACACTTCGGAGGAAGGGCGCGCTTTAAACCGCCGTGTGGAAATAATGATTCTGCGCGATACAAAAAAGAGTAATGAGTCACAACAACAGGTATTATCGCAAGAAAAGGGTTGACCTAATGTATTTTGGTTTCCATTCTCGCCGGAAGGTGGTAAAATATGTGTGGAAGCTGATTGCAATCGTTGTTATCTTTGTGGCGTTACCATCCGCTGTACAGGCGGGGGCGGTTACGACAGGACGGATTGATTGGGTTGAAATCCCGAAGGCCACAACCCCAGAAGTTCATGCTCCTCAGGGGAGAACGTTCAGCAGGGAGGAGTGGCCGGTTGTAACGGTGCCGGATTTTGGCGTTGTAAAAGCCGCTGGTGGAAAGATGGCATTTACTCGTCCGTTTCTTAGGCCAATCAAGTTTGCCTCAGGGTATGCTTATTCCATTAAACGGGTCTCCATTGAGCGGAGGCTGACGCCAACGGTTAGCTATACTCCGGGAGAAGGGCTGATTGTTAAGTTAAGGCCTCAGGAAAGTCTGCTATTTCAGCGCAGTTCTGATTACTTGGGTGACTGTCAGGTTTTTTGGAAAAAAACATATTAATGTATTTAGGCTATGATAAGCCCGGGCGTTTTCCATATAGGAGGCATCCGGGCCTACTAGTATCAAGAGTGACAGGTATAAATCCTTATTATAGGATTGAAGGTGAATAAATGGAACAGGAAAAAAGAGACGCTACGTATAGCTTGAAAAAAATTATACAGAATATCAACGCTTTAGCGACGCCTGGTAAGACTACCGGAGAAATAGCGGACGCGATTGTTCAAGGCGTTTATGAGAATGTTAACTGTCAACATGTTTTTTTGAGCCGCTATGATGTTGAGAGTGAGACGTTTCGTGCGTTATCCTGGCGAAGTTCGGTTACCCCCATGGATGTAGTACTGGAGAAAAAGTTTATGGGGGCAAGCTATTTATCTAATCAGCCGGTTATTGTAAATGATTTGTCGCAATTTAATCACCGCTTACGTCCGGAAACGGCCAGACAGGGATTTATGTCGCTGGTAGGAATACCGCTTGTGTCCGGAAAGGAATTATTAGGTGTATTAGAAGCCTTTGGTGATGAGGAAGATCAGTTCAATGATTTTGATGTAGATATTTTAACCCTTTATGCCAATCAAGCAACAGCGGCCATTGAAAAGGCTGATCTCGTTCGGGAGTGCGGCTACTGGGCGGCTGAAAAAGGTCTATTACTAGAAGCTATTGATATGGACTACGGATCTATAGGCAGCTTTCTGTATAAGGCAGGAGAAACGTTAAGTAGTATGTTGGTTGTGGATGGGATTGCCGTGTTTGGATTGGATGAAGAGGTTGAAGGGAGTCCATTGCAGGAAGTGTTAGCTAAAGGGTTTTCGATGGCGGATATTGGCAGGCTGAAAACCTTGTTTACTCCCAAATACTTAGCTAATTCGGATATTCTTAATTCTTCCGAAGGAACGCGTATTATAAAACAGCCCCTGAAGACAGCCGGTTCCACTGAAACCAAGTTGCTGTATATAGTTCCGGTCGTGCATAAACAAGATTTATATGGGATTATTGTTTTCTTCTGGAAACAGCTTTCGAAAGAAATAAATACGACAAGCCTCGAGGCCTTGATTAAAAGAATTACGGATGATGTTTCCCGTGTTTTGGGATGTAAACATCTGTATAATGATATTCAACGGATGAGTTTTTCTGATTCGGTTACGGGACTAGCCAACCGAAGGCTTTTTGACTATGTGATCGTCAGGGAAATGAAGAGGGTAGAACAAGCTGGAGGAGCTTTCAGTTTACTGATGGTGGATATCGACTTCTTTAAATTGATTAATGACACGTATGGCCACTTGTCGGGAGATTCCATTTTGCAGCAATTTGGACAAGTTCTGAAAGAAGTATTCCGCAGTAATGATATTTCGGCACGTTACGGAGGCGAGGAGTTTGCCGTAATACTTCCTAACACGGATGCGGCGAATGCCACGATGCTTGCCGAACAGTTTCGGGAAAAATTGTTACGGCACAAATTCCAGTTAGGTAGTCAAGCTGTTAATATTACTGTCAGTATTGGCGGAACGTCCTATACTAAAGAGTTGACTTCTCAGCGTTTAACGGCTGCATCCATTGTCAAGGTGGCGGATATGGCGCTCTACCAAGCTAAACAACAGAGAAATAGTACTAGGTTTGTTAATTACGGATGATATAAAGGTTGGGTATTGGCAGGGAGGGGAGAATAATATGGAGAAAAACCCCAAAGTTGTAGTAGTTGGAGCCGGCTTCGCCGGGTTGCGGGCGGTTAAAGAACTTGCCGACAGCGGAATGGAAGTAACCCTGATTGATAAAAATAACCATCATTTATTTCAGCCGCTGTTATATCAAGTGGCAACCGCCGGTTTAGCGGCAGAAGACATAGTTTATCCGCTTAGAGCAGTATTGCGCAAACAAAAAAACTTACGCTTTAAAATGGCGGAAGTGCTCGAGGTTGATAAAGAGAATAGGAAGGTCGTAACTTCCAACGGTGACGTATCTTATGATTATCTACTCTTGGCTCCTGGCGCTCAGTCAAATTACTTTGGCCTGGAATCGGTAGAAAAAAACGGTTTGGGTTTAAAAGATATTAAAGAGGCCATGGTCATTCGTAATCATATTCTTAAAATCTTCGAATCTGCCGCGCAAGAGAGCGACGAACAGACTCGACGTGCCATGCTGACATTTGTTATTGTCGGCGGTGGTGCTACCGGTGTAGAGTGTGCCGGGGGATTGTCAGAACTAGTGTATCTGGTGCTGGCCAAGGATTATCCCGAAATTGATTTTTCGGAAGTTCGGATACTTTTGATTGAAGGGAGTAATAGGCTCCTAGGTGCTATGCCGGAGGAATTAAGTCAGTTAGCATGGCAAGAACTTAAAAGAAAAAAGATTGATGTTCGCTTAGAAGCGCGTGTCACCGATTATGACGGCAATACGATACATTTAGGTGACGGAATAAAAATTGAGTGCAAAACCTTGATTTGGGGAGCTGGAGTGAGGGCGGCCGATCTTACGCGCCGACTAGGTGCTGCAACGAAAAGCTTAAGCAGGGTAGAGACAAATGGTTATCTTCAATTGCCTGATTATCCGGAAATTTTCTTGGTGGGGGATTCGGCCTATTTTGAGCAGGATGGTAAGCCCATGCCTATGGTAGCTCCTGTAGCTATTCAGCAAGCGGTTGTTGCGGCAAAAAACATTAAACAGTTGGTGAAAGAAAACCCGCTGCAGGAATTCCACTACAAGGATCCGGGTTCTATGGCTACGATTGGCCGGAGTGCTGCGGTAGTTAACCTTGGTCGATGGCATTTTGGCGGTTTAATCGCGTGGGTGCTGTGGCTGGTCGTTCATTTATTCCAAATTATAGGGTTCCGCAACCGTATTTTGGTTGTCATCAACTGGGCTTGGGATTACTTCTTGTTTGAACGGGCGGTACGCGTCATTGACCCGGAAGGGAAAAACCGGACATAGATAAAAATAAACAAGGAAGTGGCTATGCCATTTCCTTGTTTATTTTTTCATATCGATGAGATGGATGATATCGATAAGGTATTCATTTATGACTGGAATGTTGACAAGAATAATTCGTCGCAGCATTTCGACCACGATGGCGAATACAATGGTTGTGCCTAACGCAAAACCAAGCCCACGGAAGATTCCGGCAATAAAGTTGGATATTATAAGTTTTTGGGGGCTTTGCAAGAGAGCAAGATAGTCGGCCAAACGCATGGCTTCCAGTCGGTCGGCTAGACGGTCAAGCTGTCTTGCTAGTTCATCTTTCGTAGGCGGCTTAGTCTGCATACTGCCTCCTTGCGCAGGGGTGATATAGCTTATTCTTTACGGTAGGAATATATTCCTATCGTAAAATATTCGTTAAAGAGCGGCTTTAACCAGTTTTATTCCTCCGGTGAAACCGATGTAGTCGCCTAAAATAATCACTGTACCAATAATGGCGGATTGCGCGGCGCTATATTCCAAAGCTTTGTCAATGTCTGAGCGGACGGAGACCAAGTTGCCGATGGCGGTTGCGAAAGAGTCGGCAACGGCAGCATCTTTGGCAAGAACGGTAACGGCGTCAGCTTTGCCGAAGCTTAAAGAAGGACCTACTGTGCCGGAGGATGTGCAAATGCCTAGAGGGGAAGTATCCGGCTGAATTTCAAGCGCCAACTTGTTAGAGAGACTGGAATTTCCGGCCCAAATGGCAATATGGCGGGTTGCGGTTGTGCGCAAGTAGATATCGCCGCCATTTTCCACAATTATATTAGAGATGGGATAATCCTTTTCCAGCCGGTCTGCAATTGTCTGGGCGAAGGCGCCAGCTACGGACGCCATCGGGCCGACATTGGCGGCAGCAGAAGCCTCTGCCATAAGCTTTGCGATAGGCGGTGCGCTTTCCTCAGGAGAATAGGGAATCAGCGAGTGCTGGTAACCGGGGTCCCGGGAAAGATAGGTTTGCAGTTGGCAATATAAGTCTTCGGCGAAAAGGAGGCAATCGGCTGCTAACTCGTCCGAATACACCGAGGGGTCTACACCCAGCCATAGGTCAGTTTCGCGGAACTGAACGGAAAAGGTTTTAAGTGTTGATTGATGAATTTCCCGGTACCAGCGTGGTTGGTACATACTACTCTACCATAGTACAGGCCAGGTTGTCTCCGGCGATGGATATAATTCGCAAGGGACAAGCGTTGACGCATAGTCCGCAGGCAATGCATTTTTTTGGTGAAAACTCTACTTGCCAGCTATCGCGGTTTAGCGACATAGCTTCGGCAAAGCAAACCGCTGTACAAGCGCCGCAATGGATGCATAAGTCCTTATCAATGGATATCTGCCGGTTAGCAGGGACAACTTTGATTTGTTCCTGGGTCAAATATTGGTAGGCGCTTGCAACATCTTCCTCGGACCCATCGATATCAATTAACAGATGGCCTTCCTTGCCCGGAGTAATAGATGCTTTTAGAATGTTGATTTTTACATTACAATCATGAATAAGATGGTAGGTGAGTGCTTTATCATACGTTTCCGTGGAGAAAATCAGTAAGACTCTTTCCTTTGCCATGCAAAATTACCGCCTTTCATCCAAAGATAGAATGTTTGCCTCTGAAGGCAGAGGTGCGACTGGCTCTGTCAAAAGGAACGAGCCTTTTTGAATCCAGGACTTTAGTTGATTGGCAATAGCGCGGGCTTTATACAAACTGGACATGGGAGCCGTGCGAACTTTTTTGCCGTTAAGCTCAATCATTCCGGACTTTAATTCGGCGTAGCTAACTGTCTTCAGTGCCGGGCGGCTGCGATCCGGTACGCCGTAATCATAAACGGAGGTTTGTATGTCCTGGTCCCGGACCGCTGTGAATTGGGTGATTTCTTCGTCTAAGAGAGGAATGGGGATACCTATGCCGACAAATAGACTAACCCCATAGTTTTTAAAAACCGCCGCTTTAAGGTAGTCTGTACTCATGTTTTTCAGATTTCCGACCAGCGATAACGTAGCGGCGGCTCCCAAAGGAACCCCTTTTTCGTTGCGTGGTTTGGATGGGTTGAACTGCGTGCCGTTCCAGGCGACGTATCCTTCGGTACCGGCTAAAAATATTCTGGTGCCAAGGCCAATGGTTCTTAAGTACGGATCATTTAAGAGCGGGCTGAGTTGTCCGGCGGTAGAATAGGTTACATTGCCGAACTTAGGCAACAGTGTTCCCATATATGTGTAAAGAATGTTGTCAGTAGAATTGGCGGCGGCGGAATAGTTTTGGTAAGCGTTGCGGGGGTTAAAAAGAAAACACTCATTGATTGAATCTTTGGTTATCAGGGTGTCAATCGCTTTGCGCGGATAACAGTCGGTACCGTAAGAACTAGCCTGTAACCGGATATTTTTTCCGGCAACCAAATCTTCAATGACATGGGCGCCCCCGTAATTTTCATCCGAATCGGAGACTTCAGTAGCACCAATGTACGTATCAACCGCAGCAAGGCCGCCGCTGGCAGGGACGTCGTTTAAGCGAATTTTCGACATCTTGATAGGCGGGTTGCTGTGTCCCAAATTGATAAAAGCGCCGGAAGAGCACATGGCACCAAAAGTACCGGTGGTTACTACATCCACCTTTCTGGTGGTGGCAGCAATGCCTTGTTCTTCAACCATGCTAATGATTTCTTCTGCGGTGAGGACAACGGCAGTGCCATTTTTTATTTTACTGTTAATTTCTTCATAAGACTTTTTTATCATGTGAAACCTCCTTAGAAATAGCTTTTCCCAATAAAAAACTCCTTTCAGCAAGGAAAGGAGTTGGATAGGTAAAATAAGTCCGTTCTCCCATCTTTCAGGTTTACCCTGTTGGAATTGGCACCACTGCATAATTGCCGGTTGCCGGGCGTCATCGGGCCAGTCCCTCAGCCTCTCTGGATAAGAGTGTAAAAGTTCCTATATTAAGTTTACACTGATTATAGCAGTATGAGGTTGCTATGTCAATTATTAGAATAAAAGTTTCAATATTAGTATGGTAATATCTTAAAGAACTATAGGCAAAATGTGTAGCCTGTATTATAATACTATGAAAAGGATGAAAAAGGGGGGCAGCGGATTGATATTGCAAGGTGCTGATGCACTTATAGAATGTTTGAAGCAAGAAGGTGTAGAAGTTGTATTTGGCTATCCTGGCGGGGCTGTTCTGACGTTGTATGACGCGTTGTATAACAGCCAATTTCCGCATGTTCTTACAAAACATGAACAGGGCGCCGTACACGCGGCGGATGGATATGCCCGGGTAACAGGGAAAGTTGGGGTTTGTATTGCCACTTCGGGTCCGGGGGCGACCAATCTTATTACCGGAATTGCCACCGCGTATATGGACTCGGTGCCGCTCGTGGCGATTACCGGACAGGTTGGAGTCTCTCTAATTGGTAAAGATTCTTTTCAGGAGGCCGACATTTGCGGCATTACCACGCCTATATCTAAGCATAATTATCTGGTAAAAAGGGCGCAGGATTTACCCCGTGTTATTAAAGAAGCTTTCTACATTGCCAGGACCGGACGTCCCGGACCGGTTGTTATTGATATTGCGAAAGATGTATTTGCCGCGACGATGGATTACGAGTATCCGACCGAAGTAAGTTTGCGGGGATATAAACCGTTGTTTGCCGGTGATGAGGAAGTACTTCGTGTTTGTTTGGAGGAATTACGGCAAGCAAAAAAACCGCTGCTATTTGTTGGCGGCGGCGCTACTATTTCTAATATGGCTCCGGAAATTAGAAAATTTGTAAATGCTACGGGAATTCCTGTTATCTCGAGTCTTATGGGATTAGGAGTCGTTCCCGGAGATTCTTCGGAGCATTTGGGAATGGTAGGCATGCATGGTACGTATGCGGCTAATATGGCTACTGTTGAATGCGATCTTCTGCTAGGAGTAGGCGTTAGGTTTGATGACAGGGTAACCGGGTCGGTAGAGCATTTTGCGGCTAATGCAAAAATTCTGCATTTTGATATTGATCCGGCTGAAATTAATAAAAATGTCTGTGCCACTATCAAGGTAGTTGGCGATTTGGCTTGGTCGCTGCCGCTCTTTAATAAGTTAGTCAAGGATTTTGCTCCGGACATTAAAGAGCAAACCGCATCTTGGCGGGAACAAACCGCAATCTGGAAGCAAGATAAGCCGATGACTTATAAATCGCGCGAAGGGGTCATTATGCCGCAGCAGGTGATAGCCAAGTTAAATGAACTGGCAGAGGATGCGATTGTTGTGACCGATGTTGGTCAGCACCAAATGTGGACGGCTCAATTTTTTAATTTCCGACAGGCCCGGGCGTTTGTTACATCCGGAGGATTGGGCACAATGGGATATGGATTGCCGGCGGCAATTGGAGCGCAGATTGGGCTGCCTGATAAAAAAGTCATTGTATTTTGCGGGGACGGCGGTATCATGATGAATTGCCAGGAACTGGCCACCGCTGCTGATAACGGTTTTCCGGTAAAAGTTATTGTAATGAATAATCAGGTTTTAGGTATGGTTTCCCAGTGGCAGCGGCTATTTTATGGCGAACGTTATTCACATACTTCTCTTAAGGGTCGCACTGACTACGTCAAATTGGCGGAGGCAATGGGTGTTACAGGCTTTAAAGCGGAGCATCCGGGAGAGCTGGAAGACATATTGAAAAAGGCGCTGGCGACTTCTGGTCCGGTGCTGGTAGAAGTGGCGCTGCCATCCGATGAAGATGTTATGCCTATGGTTCCTCCGGGTGGCTGCTTAGACAAAATGATTCTGGGGGAGTGCTAAGCAATGAAATACACATTAGCCGTACTGGTTGAAAATAGGCCGGGTGTATTAACCCATATTTCCGGCTTGATAAGCCGGCGGGCTTTTAACATTGAAAGTATTGCGGCCGGTCATTCGGAAGAAGTCGACACTACCCGTATCACCATTGATGTCGAAGTGGATGATGAGCTTGAGTTGGAACAAGTGGTGCATCAATTGTCGAAATTGGTGGATGTAATAAAAATTGTTAATCTTACCAGAGTGGATCATATTGAGCGGGAATTGGCACTGATTAAAGTAAAGGCGAGTAAAGTCAACCGCTCGGATCTGGTAGATATTGTTGAAATATTTCGGGCCAAAATTGTTGATGTCAACCGGGAAACTATGGTGGTGGAATTAACTGGAGAAGCTTCTAAAATTGACGCCTTATGCGAGGTGTTGGTGGATTTTGGTATTATTGAAATTGTTCGTACCGGTAAAATTGCTTTGTCGCGGGGACCGATAGCCGCAAAGGAAATGTAAGATAAGGCAAAGGTGCATAACCTTTGCCTTGACTATGTCCGGAACACGTACTACTATAGACTGCATACAAGTGAAACTGGGAGTTTTGGTTCAAGGAGATGATGATATGCCAATTCCGGAAAAAATGTTCGAAAGGCTTAAAAATGCCCCGCCGTTAAAGAAAACAGGACTACAGGGAGCACGGCAAAATCTATCAATTGCAGCGAGAAAAACACCAAAAGTTTCGTATGATGGGGAAATCACGGAACGGATAATTTCTACTTCTGTACGCCAGACGCCGGTAAGAGTTTATCAGCCGCAGGGAGAAGCCTCTTTGCCGGTAGTGGTTTATTTTCATGGCGGCGGTTTTGTAATGGGCGATCTGGAACTTATGGATCACGTTTGTCGAATCATTGCGAACGCTGTTGGGTGTGCAGTTGTAAACGTTGAATATGGTTTGGCTCCCGAATATAAATTTCCCGGAGGGCTCGAAGAATGTTACGAAGTGGTAAAGTGGGTTCATGATAATGCCGCTTTGCTACGTTTTGATCCTGATAATATCGTAGTGGCCGGAGACAGCGCGGGTGGTAATTTCGCTACCGCCGTTTGTTTGTTGGCTAAACAACGAATGGAATTTTCATTGGTGCACCAGGTATTATTTTATCCTGTAGTAGATTTTACCATGGACAATGCTGCGAAATTTGAAGGTTTACCAGAGGTCATGCTTAACGCTGAGGACTTAAGCATCATGGGAAAACTCTATTTTGCCAGCGAGAGTGATAAAAGTCGACCGGAGGCCTCGCCACTATTAGCTCCCAGCCTGGCTGGGCTGCCGCCTGCCACGGTTATTACCGCCGGGATTGATCCCTTAGGGAAGGAAGCCCTCTTGTATGTGGAGCGGCTGAAAGCGGAAAATATTCCTGTCGAGCATAAACATTTCCCGGAAATGGTCCATGCCTTTTTAGGTTTTGCCGGTATAATTCCGGAAGCTGATTTGGCCATTGAGATAGCGGTAAAAGAGCTAAAAAAAACCTTTGAGATGCTCTAGGGAGGAGAAAGCGGATATAATTATATGGATGTAAAGGTAAAGTTACTGTATTTTGCCATTGATTTGTTGGGACCGATTATAGTGGGGTACTTATGTCGGTATCAAAAGCGGCTAACGGATAATTTTTTTAATAAAATGATATTGAATAATATTCTTGTGGTTTATCCGGCCTTATCCTTTCTAAGCTTCTGGGTATTGCCTCTGACCGTGGCGCTGATCTGGTTGCCGGTATTGGGGTTGGCCATGGGCTTGATTCCAGGCGTGGTAGCCTATTTTGTCGCCGAACGTAAGTATGCCGGAGATTTGGAGCGCGGCAGTTATGTTATGTCGGCGATTTTGTCTAATTTGGGCACGCTTGGCGGCTTGTGTGTGTTTTTATTATATGGAGAGACGGGATACGCCTATCAGCAGTTAGTCACTTTGTTTCAATATATATTAATGTTTGCCTTTTGCTATCCCTTGGCCCAGTTTTACTATGAACGGGCGCAAGGGGGGGATGCAAAGGGGCGCATTTCGATAAAAGCCGTGCTTTTTAGCCGTAATCAGTTGGCAGTCCTCGGTATCTTTTTGGGAGCGGTGCTAAACATGGCTCATATAAGCCGGCCTGCCATATTAGGTCTGGTGTTTAACCCGCTGGTTCATTTAGGTGCGTGGACGGCTCTTATTCCTGTAGGGTATTCTATTGATATAGGTAAACTCAGAGAGTATTTCAAGGGAATTGTCGATTTGGCATTGATTAAATTTCTGGTCACGCCGATATGTGTTTATGGTTTGGCGAAATTGCTTATTAACGATCCAATCATGATTAACACTCTGCTGGTGCTGGCTTGTATGCCTACGGCGATAAATGCGGTAATCACGGCGCGTATTTATCGGCTTAACCTGCACATTCCTGTAGCGGCGTTTATTTTGACAACCATAGTTTTCCTATTATTGGTGTACCCGCTGCTGTTTTTGTGGCTTGCGCCAGCGTAAGAAATGTATCTGCTCCCTGCACTCGGCTATGAGATGCAGGGAGCAGTTTTGTTTGGCCGGGTATTTAAGCTTTGCCTGGGCCGGGACTGAACATTCTTACCAGCCATAAAAGCACAACGGCTCCGAGAGTGCTGGAAATTAGGCTGCCAATAAAACCGTAGGCGCTCATGCCAAGTAAGGAAAGCAGCGATCCGCCGATTAATGCGCCGACTATACCTACAATAATATCCACCCAAAGACCAAAACCATGACCGCGAACGATCTTCCCGGCGAGCCAACCGGCTACAGCGCCAATGATAAGATACCAAACAACATTACCTATCACGCAAAGACCTCCTTAGATTTAGTTGTTCAATTTTTTGCAGGCAGTATTAGCATATCCAGAGGGTGCTGAAAATACGCTGGATAAAATGGCAGTTAAAGCAAAAAACGACCAAATGCTTTTCAGCATTGGTCGTTTTTGGAATGGTACATGGCATTAATAATTTTTATAGTTGGAGGGCGTAGTATTATCACCGTATACTATATTTGGAAGAGAAATTTCCGGGGGAGAGACGGTGATTACTTTGTTTTGGACACCGCTATTACGAACCTGCATGCTTAGTGTTCCCAGAATCGTGTTGTTTGTACCTACAATGATAACCTGATAATTTATTTGAGTGTCTTTCGTGGTTCGGATAGACAGTTTGCCGGAAGAAGCCCCATTCATGACAACCGTTTCACTGCCTGAGGTTTTGACAGTATCGGCTTTTGCATCCCAATCGATTTTAATATAAGCCGGTTTTGCAATTAAAGATTCTTTGGTTAAATAGCTTAAATCCCAAAATATAGTGGGATTATCAACTTTAACCTCGATATTGACGGTCGCCTGGCTATCGGCACCACCGCTTGGAGCGGCCTGAACCTGCGACAGAGAAAGACTTGTCAGTCCGAAAAAAACTACGGCCAGAGTAAAGCGCAAAAGCTTAGCCATTGGTCGAATACCTCCTGAATATGTAAATTTGATACTCTTATTGTACCATAGAGAAGCAGGAAAAAACAATTAAGCTTATGTCAATCTTTCTATCTTGACATAAGCTTAATTGTTACGTCGATGAACCGGGATGGTCTTGGGGTTCTTTATAGACGGTAATAGCCGGGCGAATGCCAAGTTGCTCCAGTCTGGCAATTTTTGCTTTTGTTTCCGGATCGGTAGAAGCGCCTGCAAGAACACTGTCTTGCAGAAACTCTTCGTAATGTGGGGCTTCGTGCATTAGGCACCTCCCTAGTGATATATTTATGGGCAGACATAATTTTTAGTTAAGCAGGGTAGATATACATTAAATGGTGGATGTATTCTATTTTGCGATTGGCGATAGTAGTATTTTAATCCGCGGGGCTGATAGTCCAGAGAGCCGATGAAATCGGAAACTCCAGGCGCCAGGTGAAAGGTGCGCGAGGCTTTCAGCCTGATGTATCAACCCCTCACCATTATTTTGTACAAAAGAGGGCAACTTCATTACTTGGAAATTATTTCTTTTTAGTAAAAAAGGTTTAGGAGGAGAGGATTGTGGTTGTTCTAGTTTTCAGTAAGGATCGGGCGATGCAACTGGAGGGGCTTTTGGCCTCTTTGTTTCTTCATTGCCGGGAGCAAGAGGAGATAAAGATCATTGTGCTGTATACTTGCTCTCATGAAGAAACGAAAGGGAAATATAAGGAAATAATGGAGAATTATCCTCGAGTACTATTTTGGGAAGAACTTAATTTTTTTATACAGGTTAGGGATGTTTTGAAACAAAGTCCATTTGTATTGTTTTTGGTAGATGATACACTGTGGGTGGGCGACTTTTCGCCGAGCGTATTAAAAAGTTTACTTAGCACCAGCCCTCAGGCCGCAGGCATTTCTCTCAGACTGGGAAAGAATATTACTTATTGTTATCCCCTTGACCGGCCTCAGGCGTTGCCTTTCTGTATAACACAGAGAGAGGGCTTTCTGCTTTATGACTGGCTGTCGGCTTCTTTGGATTTTGCTTATCCGTTGGAAGTTTCCAGTTCCTGTTACCGGACGCAAGACATTTTGGCAGTGCTGCAAGAATCTGTTTTTAAGAATCCGAACGAATTAGAGGGGCTTCTTGCGAATTTCGTCGTACGGCTTCTTCCTGATAAACGGTTGCTTTTCTGCCCGGAACAATCGCTGGCTTTTTCCGTTCCTGTAAATAGAGTGCAAAATGCCGTCTCTAACCGGTTTTCTTATCAACCGGATTATGAAGTAGATAAACTGGATGTGAAATTTGCTGAGGGGTGGCGCATTGATGTGGAAAAACTTAGCGGCTTTGTGCCGCAGTCTTGCCACCAGCCGTTAGAATTGCCTTTTAAAAGAGTTGGGGAAGAGCAGACAAGATAGTTTTATTGTTCTGCGGTGACCACTGTGGAGTTATCTTGAATAATTTGGAACAGAAGCTGCTGATAGTCAGCAAGGGTGTCGGTTGTGACGGCATACTCCGGTTCAACATAACGGGAAAGCTCTATACCAAGTTTTTTCCAAAGATTAACATCCGGGGTGGTTTGGTGGCGCATATGCCAGGCCACCGGCGAGGTTAAACGTTTCGCCGGTATTCCGGCAGCCATGGACATGAGGATGGCCCAGTAATCCCACCAGTAAAGACCAAGGCAAAAGCTTTCGTTCGGATAATGGTTGATAGCGTTCTTATCAAAAAATATATAATCAAAGCCGCCGTCGTGACAGATGCCGTCTTTTAAATTTATAGAATCGGTATGGAGACAAGAGCCGAAGATGATTGAGTTCGTTCCCTCACGAAGAACTAAGTCTTTAATTTCAGGCTTGAAGATAATATCTGCTTTGACAATGCCGACTAGGGAAGTGGGCTGATTAGAGCAGCAGGATACAAGTTCATGAAAATACACATAGGTTTTGCCATAGCGGGAGGCAGCATCGCGGGCGCAGGGACAAAACTCAATGTCAGGAAAAGACGGGGATAATTGCTTGATATCGTATGGGGTATTGACGGCGACTACCTTAAAACCTGTTTCCCGCCAGCTTTTTATTGCAAGTTGTTCATTGGACACGTTATCCGGTGATAATGAAGTGATAATTGTTATTTCCGGTAGGGGTCGAGCTGGTGCTGGTGTAGGAACTGCGAGGGACAACAGCAACGAGGTAATTTTTTGGCCACAGTTTCGGGTGAGTTCTAGAGCGGTTTGTTTCGCATCGGCTTCGGCGGTAAGATCGGGACCGGGGTTACAGCTTGCTAAGAGAGGTGCTAGTTTGGCGGCCAGATCTTGGGCGTCCAGCCGGTTAAATAATGTGCCGTACCGGTACTGCTTGTGGATATCCAGATCGCTGAGTACAAGCGGTTTGCCTAAGGCCCGGCATTCCTGGACAATTAGGCTTAGTCCTTCAAACAAAGAAGGGTGTACAACCAATTGACAGCGCCGAAGCAGTTGGATTTGGTCATGACGGTCTATAAGGCCGAGAATGGTAATGCAATCCTCCAAATGCAAACGGGCAATTTCATTGCATAGGTAGGTAAAATAGGCAGGGGCACGATAATCATCGGTCGGACCGGTGCAGACAATATGAATATTTTGGCCGGACTCCTTAAGAAGTGCGGCGGCGCGAAACAGCGTAAGATGGTTTTTATGAATCCAGAACTGGTTGGAGCAGAGGACAAAACGTTCAGGCAGGTTATACTTTGCCTGGACATCAGCGGGGTTGGCCGTGTACCAGTCGGGTTCCGGCAGGCAACCTGCTTCCAGGACGTAGGTTTGGGCGCTTGACTCGGGATAAAATTTTTTAAAATCGTTTTCGGCATCCTGGCTATTAAAAACAACAAGTTTGGCTTCGTTAGCAACTTTTTGAAACTGGTATTCCCGTGCCTGAAACTCGGAATCCGAAAAAAAATCCGGAAAATATTTATGCTGAAAGTCGGGAATCCAGGAAATGGCTTGGTTAAAGGGGAGAACATCGCTGTTGACAGGGTAGTAGAAATCAATCAGTGCGAAGAGTTCCGTGTAGTTTTGGCACCATACCGGTTTTTTCCCCAGCGCTTTTTCCAAGGTATCTTCCGGGGCGGTGGGATTAACGAATACTACATCGTCAAAAAAGGGCAGCAGGGTTTGGTAGGAATCAAGGTGGACAACGGACTGTGGGGTTAATACTAAATAAAGTTCAGGATGTTCATTTTTAGGTAAAATTGAGATGGACTTTATTACAGATTCAATGTAAGAGATACCCCCATGCCAATATTTACCACCTGTCAGGGGAATGCCTACACGAATATTGGCGGTCATAAAAGCACTCCTTTTTTCAGTTTTGGGTTTGGAGAAAGTTGGAGGAGGGCCAAGCAAAGAGGTCAGGGCTTTTTGGATAGAGGCAAGATAGTTGGCTAAGCTGTACCTCCGGCGAACGGTAGCCAGCGCGCGGAAACTTTCGTCTCTAATCCAGGCGGGAGACTGCTCGGAATAATACAGGGCAGCGTTTTGAATACTCTCAAGGCTGCAGTCGTCGAGGACATGGGCGCCGCTCTCATCCAGACCGCAATCACGGCTTACGATAGGAACCAGTCCGGCCGACATGGCAGAGAGTACACTGCCGGACAGACCTTCGGATGCGGAGGGGGCTATTACGTAACAGCACTTTTGTACAAGAGCTTGAAACGTACTGCTGTAGATGTCGACAAAACCTATCGGCTTAATGTTAGGAAGCTGAAAAAGTTCTTTGGCATAGACCTGGCAAAACTCCGGTTCTTGTGTAAAAAGGCTGCAGATGTAGAGAGTAAGACAGGGATTGGCGGAAAATACCTCCAATAAAAGATCAAGTCCCTTAAGGACTTGATTGCGGCTGGCGAGAAACAGAAAGCAATGGGGAGACTTCTGGCTAAAGTCAGTGGGTGGCGGCAGAAGGTAGCCGGTATTGGCAATGAAAGAAGTTCTGGCGGTTTGGATTTCGCCGAAGGTGTCTAGGGTATGCTGGCTGCCGAAGAGAAAAAAGCCGTCAAAGGTGTTGGGGGAGGGGTACTGGTATATAGGGTTGGTTTTCGGTGCGAGACGAATGCCGCGGCGGCGGTACAGATTATCCAGGCGCATTTGTTCCTGGGATAATTGCCAGGTAGGCGATGAGCCGGTGGCAAACAGCACCTGGAGACTGCCGGGATTAAGATGGTCCTGGTACATTTGGCGGTTATGCGGTGATATATCTACCACCAAGTCATACATCTTTTGGTCCAGGCATACTGTGTCGTCATCCCAGTTAACCACATCGACATTGTAGTCGAAATCACTGAGTACTTCCGCCAGTAAGGGAGCGTGCCACTGGTTTTGATGCCAGTGAAGGTTGGTTGTATCGAGGAAAGGCTGGGTAATGTATTTTAAGAGACAACTTTTAGAAAAGTTGGTTGCGTTTACATTCTCACACAATCGCATGAGTTTTCACCAGGCCCTCATAGAAGAATATCCTGTGGTTCGAGGTTGATTTTCCGGGCTAGCTGGTCAAGATAGTTCATCATGTTGTCTTGGGTCAGCTCGATAGAGGGGGAAAAATATTTTGCCAGTGTATTCCCTAACGCCAGCCAGTTTTCTTTATTCCACGAAGTAGAATGGGTTTCGTGAAGCACAGCGGGGGTAACCACGCGTTTTACTTGCCGCTTTTTTGCAAGTGGTATCAGCACGGCCCAGTAATCCCACCAGGGCAAGCCCAAACAGAAATCTTCCGGGGGATAGTCGCTTAATACTTCGCGGTGAAAGAAAAAGTAGTCAAAACCTAACGAATACAGTTTGCCGGTTGTGGCATCCGGGGCTACTGTGTCGAAGCGGGAGCCAAAGACTAGAGAAGGAGCTGCTTCATGAGCGGCCAGGTGATAGAGCCTGTTATTTATTAAGCGAAGGTCCGCGTTAATCATACCGGCGGTACGTGCTCCGGTGTCTCGTAATACGGCTAGGCAGTCATTAAAATATATGTAGCTTCGCTGGAACTGAGCGCGGGCATCGTGAGTCGCGGCGACAAATTCGATAGCCGGAAAGTTTGCCTTAAGGGAAGAAATTTCATCTGCGGCGTTGAGGGAGATAACATGGAACCCGGCCTGTTGCCATGTAGCCAAGGCTTCCTGTTGGCGGACGGGATGGTTTAAGGCTATAGAGGTAACTAGTGGAATAGCTTTGGGAAGGAGAACCGAAAGCGAGCCAAGTTTTTTGAAGGGCTGTGTGTCGGAAGTGTCTGACTGTACGGTTTCCGGGGGAAGAGAGTGAGGTTGGTTGGTTACAAGCGACTTTAACAGTTCTTCAAAGGCCGGCTGAGCGGCCGGACCATTGAATAATGTCGCTTCCACTCTGCCTTTGATTTGTCGTGAGACGCGCCAACGAAGGGCAGCATCCTGTGCGAATTTTACCGCCCAGCCGACGAATTCTTCCGGGCTGGCGGCAATACCTTCCTCAATACCCAGCGCGCGCAACATGCCTGCTCCCCAACGGCTGCGGGATAGTTCACCTTCCTGGGTAACGATGGGCAAGCCTGAGTACAGTGCTTCCATGTTGGTCGTCCAGCCGCCGTAGGGGTAAGTATCAAGCTGGATGTCGGCAATGGAGAGCAAGCCAAGGACGCTGCGGTAGTTGGCAATGGCGGGGAGAATTAAGAGCCGGTCGGCAACACCCGCGTCGGCAGCCAACTTTTTGATTCTTTTAGCTAAGCGGACGTCAAGTCCGTCCGGAGTCGTGTACGGTTTAATGAGTACCCAGGCGTTGGGGGCTTGGCGGAGAATTTCAACATAAAGCGGTTCGCGTTCGGCTCGGTGTTTAATGCCATTGGCACAGGAGATGAAAAGAACAGCATCGTCAGGGATGCCAAGATCAACCCGGCTTATGCCGGGGAGGGCCTCGTCGGGGAGGTACTGGGCGGCTCCTAAATTCGGCAGGCGGAGGAGTTTCTCGCGGTACTGCGTTTGTGCCGTAGGCGCTTCGAAATCGCCGCTGATATAGTAGTCAATGGTAGGGAGGCCTGTAGTCGTTCCGTGGCCTACCATAGCACACTGAATCGGAGCCAGCCTTAGTCCTGCCAGAGTATATGTTACAACATCCATGCCGATATCGGTAAATATCAGTATGTCCAATTGGCTTCCCAGGACTGTGTTTATAATTGAGGAAAAGTCCTGAAGATTGGAAAATTTATGGTAGTGATCCGCGTTATCTTTATACATTTGACTGAACTGGTCGGAGTAGTCGCCCAGGGAGAAGATAAATAGTTCAAAGTCATCTTTGTTATGATGCAGAACGCGGTTAATCATGTAATAGCTTACGGCCTGTCGGTAAAGGTTACGGGAAATATAGCCGACGCGCAGCCTTTCGCCAGGTTTTCGGCGGTTGACTTTTGGCGGGGGAAGGGGACAAAAACCATTCATGGTGGCAGATATGAAGTCACCCATAGCCGAGAGAGCAGGGCAGTTGTTACCGCCGATATAAGAAGCTCGCCAAAACCCGGTCATGGCTTCCTGAATAAAACTGACAAAATAGACCTGGGTAAGAAATTCGGGATGTTTGGCTAGCGACTGGCATAATTTCGGTACATAATGCACTAATTTATCGCGGTGTTTCATCTCGCCGTTGAAATAGGGGAGATTCAGCATCCAACGCATAAGAATGGTTTTTCCGAAGACAGGGAGGGCTGATGAAAACATAGTGTCGGGGTCTATGGAAAAATCGTCGGCGTCCAGCGGGTAATACATGCTGGCGGCTAGAAGTCCGGGGTACCCTTTTAGGCACCAATCGGAAATGGTAAGTTTGCTAATCTCAGGATCTTTCTTATCCCATAAGAGATGGAGGGGGGAAAACGTGTTGAGAAATATTTGCTGCCATAGAGTAAGTGCCAGCATTTGCTGGTCGGGGGTTAAGGACGAAAGGTCGGAGCAAGTGGTCTGAAAGAAATATTCGCGAAGCTTGTCGCGAAGTCTAAGGCAAAAGTATAATGCGGTTGTCTGTTCGGCTTGAGAGAGGGCAGGGCTGCGGTCGGGAAGTTTTCGATGGCTAGACCACTTTTCCATTAGTTGCCACAGGATAGGACCGTCTCCTCTGGCGCGGATGGATGACAAACAGGAGGTCATAAACAGATCGGCAAATATATTTTTTTGTTCGTCATTGAGAAACAAAGGGTGATGGTATAGCTCTTCAAATTTATCCCATACGGGCTGCCAGCCGCTGGATGCAGCGGCGTTCAAAAGACCGGCCAAATTGTGCTCGTTGAAGAGCTCAAGGTAACTTTCGGGTCCGGTGATGGATTGCATAGGATTCACCTCGCTGATTGGTATGGGGTATTGTATGAAGGAAAATCCGAAATTGTGCTATGAAAATAGATTGTCTTAGCTGTCATCTACTTAGTAGCAAACGGCCAACACAACTCGGAAATGCTATTTACCTGTTCAACTGTTAGACTACCCTCCCATTCGAATCCCTGAAAAAATAATGGTTTAAAGGCCCGAAGCAGAGCATCATGACCTTGTTGCAATGTGTAAAAGAACAGGCGGGTAACCGGGGAAAACGCTTGAATACCACTATCCTTTTTTGCCATGTAGCGGATGATGTCATTCTGCCAGAACAGCAGCGTGACATGCTCCGGAATATCATAAAGATAATCGTAATAAATAATAGGAAATTCAATATATCCCTTCCCGGCAACTCGCGTCAGTTCGGAACAAAACGCCTTAATATCCGTCACATGCTCCAAAACGTGCGAACAGATAACATAGTCAAACTCCTTATCCCGGAAGGGAAATTGGCTGCCGTCAAAATAGATTGTCGGTTTCGTGGTAGACAGAGCCGCGGCTCTCCCGCGCTGCCCGAATGCCTCGGCCTCTGTGGAAAACTGTTTTTCCAGCAGCACATCGGCCCGTGGATGAGGACAACCCCCTGGGCCAACTTCCAATACCCGGTCAGAAGAGCGGATATTAGTTATCCTATCGGCAAAAAACATTGTATTACCTCCTGATACAAACTTCGTTTTTTTTCTTATTTTTTTCATTAACTAATATATGCGACATAACCATAAGGTGTCCGGCATTAACCTACAACAGGGCACGCATCTTGTATTCTTGTATAGCAAAAGTGGTTATACAAAACCATAATCTGTAAAACAGGCCAAAGCCCTAAACAAAGGACTTTGGCCTGTTTTTTTGGGGCTTTTTCTACTTAACATCAGACAAAGAGCCGTCTAAAAAGCCAAAATGCTTTTTAGACGGCTCCGGCTCCTGTTAGCTTAGGGGTCAATACCATTGCCAAGAACTGGAATAAAGTCAGCGGTTTTTATTGCAGTTTGGTCTATGAGTGTTCCACCGTTAGTTGCCTGAATAGCGGCAGGGTACAGCCCCGGCACCATATTAAAGATTTCAATATAGAACTGTTCTACTGTGTTGGATCCTGAACCTAAGCTTATTGTATTAAATTCGTTGGCGCTAAAGGAATTTATGGGTAAAAACTGATTAAATATCTGTCCGACCGGCTGCTGGTCAAGTCTAAAGACTTTTACCCTGACCGTTTGTGGGGTTGCGTTGGTATTTAGCACCTTGACTGTCAGCTGGGCGGCGTTGGAACTGGTAAATATCGGACCACTGGAGACGTTGGCAACCGTGCGGAGACTTACCTGTTCTATCAGGATAATTTCGTTCTTAATCTCATTAAGACCGACGATTTGGTTATTTACGGTGTTGTTGATAAGGAATACGATGTTGAAGATGTCATTGACGATTGGCGTGAGATTGACGTTAAGATTAAGTTGGCTTACCTGATTGCCGATAAGACTAATCTCGTTTTTAATCTCATTGAGACCGACAACGCTGTTATTTACCGTATTGTTGATAAGCGAAACTTCAGTGGTGATAAATGAAATGTCGTTAAAGATAAAGTTAAGGCTGGCAACCGCATTAGAAACGTTGTTGTTGATGGTGATAATTTCAGCTTTGATTTCGTTAAGGCCGACGATGTCGTTGTTGATGGTATTATTGATCAAAGAAACTTCATTGGAGATAAACGAAAGGTTATTAAAAATGAAGTTGAAGTTGAAAGCGGTACTAGAAACAGTGTTGTTGATGAGGATGATCTCGGCTTTGATTTCGTTGAGGCCGACAACGCCGTTGTTAATGGTGTTGTTAATAAGGAAGATTTCATTGAAGATGGCATTCAAACCGGACGCAGAGGCGGAAACGGTGTTGTTGATAAGGATAATCTCAGCCTTGATTTCGTTGAGGCCGACAACGCCGTTGTTGACGGTGTTGTTGATAAGGAAGATTTCATTGAATAC
>Ga0316602_10000164_pt1 | contig 60244 bp, 54 predicted proteins | sample OWC_soil_day10_C_FD_203103 | JGI IMG/M metagenome (GOLD analysis project Ga0316602, IMG submission 203103) | Wetland soil microbial communities from Old Woman Creek delta, Ohio, United States - OWC_soil_day10_CT | ecosystem: Environmental > Terrestrial > Soil > Wetlands | place: USA: Ohio...
TTACTTGGTCTAAATTAAAACAATGTCTTTTATTCACTCTAAATGCTTTAGGCGTTGCTCCATACATATCTTTGAAGGCTCTTGTAAAGGCTTCTTGTGATCCATATCCATAAAAAATAGCGATATCGATAATAGATGTTGTAGTTTCCACCAATTCATAGGCAGCTTTAGAAAGTTTTCGACGCCTTATATATTCATTAAGGGTAGTACCTGTTAATGCCTTGAAAATGCGAATAAAATGAAATTTGGATAACCTAGTCATCCTGATAATCTCTTCCAGGTAAATATCTTTATCTAAATTATCTTCAATGTAAGTTACTATTTTATGTATATCATCTAAATAGTTCATGCATACCTCCCACCTCTTCTCATTATACAGGGTATTGCTTACTATTTTTTGATTGAAATTGCTTTTTCCCGAAATTTTACTTTGTTCCTGGATAACGGCTCCCCCTTTTACAGCTATAGCCCTTGCCGCATCACCGCCATGCCGCAAGCTTGAATTGGACGGATTAAAACGATTGCGTTTGTTTTTTCTTCCGCAATATCGCCTTTCTTCATAATAATGCTCTTATCTACCACTTTAACCATTGACTTTCACACTCCCTATACCTTTTTGTATCTAAGATTCTTAACATCTACTTTTCCCTTTTATTAGGGGAGTTTTTACTATTTCTCATATCATCCTGGCTAAAAAAAGTAAGGCGGATTACCCGATGGATAATCCGTCTTACTTATTTAACCCACGACTTGAATGCAATGTAAAAACAGTTCTGGCTTTCTCAACCTTTTCACTATTCCCAGGGCATTCTATGTTTTGTTTCAGGAACGTCCGGTATCTGGCTGGCCTCTACTGTATAGCTAAAACTGTAAACTCCTGAGCCAATTTCCAAAGTAACGCCTGATGAGTCTTCCTTCCAACTCAAAGCACCACTTACAAGCGGCTGATCGCTTTCCGTTACACTCCCGCTTTTCGCATAGGGGAGCATAACCGAAGCCGTCGTGTTTGGAGGAATGGTAATAGCTATAGTAACTTTTCCATTTCCGTCCAGCTGCCATTTACTTTTTATCAGTCCATACAGAGAATCGAATTTTGTCGCCACCCAACTGAGCGCTCTAGTCAGGACCGGTTTTATCACCATATGTTTGTAGCCAGGATTATTTTCATCAAGATCCAAGCCAGCTGCCTCCCGGTACATCCACTCGCCAATGGCCCCATAGGCATAGTGATTAAACGAGTTCATATCGGCACTCCAGAACGAACCGTCTTCTTTAATGCCGTCCCAATGTTCCCATATGGTGGTAGCCCCTTTGCTTACCTGATAGAGCCAGGAAGGATAATCGGTCGCCAAAAGCAGCTTATAAGCAACATCAGCCCGACCATTCCGGCTTAGAACATGGCAAAGATACGGTGTGCCAACAAAGCCGGTATCAAGATGCCACTTATTTTTGTCTAAGTATTGGACTAACGTATCAATGGTACGTTTCCGGTCTTTGTCTTCAACCAAGTCAAACATTAACGCCAGGATATGAGCGGTTTGAGTCGGCACAGCCAGTCTTCCTGCCGGGGTAAAGTACTCCTGCCGGAAGGCCGCAATAATTTCGTCCCGTTTACCAGCATACTGCCGCGCGTCCTCGTCTTTACCGAGGATTGCTGCAGTTTTGGCAACAAGGCCGGTTGAATACGCATAAAATGCAGTAGCGACAAAATCATTTGGGGTTGCACCAGCAAAGCTGCAGGGGTTGGCGTCAAGAGCCAACCAGTCGCCGAACTGAAACCCGCTGTTCCACAGCAAGCCGTTTTCTGCGACACCGGTGATGTAGGCAATATAGCGTTTCATACTTTCATAGTGCTGAGCCAATATTCGGGTATCACCATAGCACAAATACAACGTCCAGGGGCAAATAACGGCTGCATCGCTCCAGGCTCCGGCAGAGAACGTGCCGAACGGAGCACCGAGAATGTTAGGCACAACGACGGGAACACCGCCTGATTCGAATTGCTCGACCTGCACATCGCCCAGCCATTTTTGCAAAAAGAGCGCCACATCCATATTAAAACAGGCAGTCCTTGCAAAGATTTGCGCATCTCCCGTCCAGCCCGCCCGTTCATCCCTCTGCGGGCAGTCGGTAGGCACTTCCATAAAATTTCCTTTCTGACTCCAGACAATGTTATGCTGCAATTGGTTAACGAGTTCGTTGGAACAGGAAAATTCCCCCGTTTGTTCCATCGCGGAATGTAGTACCACCCCGGTAAAATTCTCAAGCTTCACTTCGCCCGGATACTCCACCACTTCTACATACCGGAACCCCTGGTAGACAAAGTGCGGTTCAAAAGTTTGCCGGGTATCGCCGTTACTCAGGTAACGAACCGTTTGCTTGGCGTTACGCAGATTATCGGTGTAAACGTTTCCGTCTTTATCGAGTATTTCCGCGTGACGCAAGGTTACCGCCGCACCTTCCGGTCCCTGGACAGTAAAACGTACCCAGCCCACCATGTTCTGACCAAAATCAAGAACGGTTTGGCCATTCGGGGTAATACTCAGGCTGCGTGGCTGTATTTCTTGACTTACCTTAACCGGCAACGCTTGCTGGGCAATGATAACATCCTTGGTATGTTCGAGAATAGCTACCGACTGCCAAAGGCTGTCGTCATAGACTGGAGTACTCCAGTCCTTCTGCTCCGCTCTGGCATCATAGGTTTCACCGTTATACATTTCGGACATTAAAAGCGCGCTCGGCGCTGTCTTCCAGGTATTATCCGAGGTAAATTTTTCCTCTGTACCATCATCGTACATAATATGCAGCTCTAGCAACAAGGCTAGGTTATCACCATAATTATATTTCTTTTCTTCCCACCCCAGATTGCCTTTGTACCAACCGCCACCAAGCAAGGCTCCTACCGCATTCGTACCTGCCGTAAGCTGTGCCGTAATATCATAGGTCTGATATTGCAAACGTTTTTGGTAAGCCGTCCAGCCGGGAGTGAACAGCCAGTCCCCCACTCTATTGCCATTGAGATAGAGTTCATACAGTCCCAAAGCTGTTGCATAAATCCGGGCTTTTTTAACCTTTCCCTTTAGGGTAAAAGTTGTCCGCATAAGCGGACAGACACCATCCTCCTGAGGCGAGGTTATCCACGAAGCCGCCCAGGAGGACGTGTCCATCAGTCCGGTTTCCCAAAAAGCTGTTTCACTCCAATCAGAGGGACAGTCATTTTGCTCCCAAACCTGTACTTTATAATAATACCGGGTAGACGGTGCAAGCGTCCGTCCGTCATATTCCACGTGTACCGACCGATCTGATAAAACTTTGCCTGAATCCCAGGCAATATCCGTAAAATCTTGATCGATAGCTACAATAATCCGGTAGGCACCCTGTATACAATTTCTTTCTTCACTTACAATCTTCCAGCTCAACCGGGGGCTAGTCACATCTAACCCTATAGGATTGGTCCGGTATTCACAAGTAACCTTTTCAAGCTGCAGCTTTTTACGCATGGTAAAGTCCCTTTCTTTTATAAGAATAAAAGAGGGGCACGTTTTTCAGGCCCCCGTTATACAATCTTACCGCTTGGCTTCCCAATAGCCGCAGTAAGGATCTACCGGACTTCCCCCTTTAAACGGTGAACGTCCCAGCAATTTTTCTACCACGGATTTCACTACCGCCTCATTACCCGAATACCCATTGATTAGCGTCTTTAATTGAGGGATATCCTGCAACAGATACGGACTGCCCACAGAAACACCAATGGTGGGAATTTCATTGATAAACCACGGCATATCGCAGCCCATCGGCATACTCCAATTTACACGCATAACGGTTTTATTACTGGCCGGTTCTATATTAGCAAAATAAATGGCCGCATCGTATTTTTCTTTCAGCTCTTTCACAGAAATTCCCATGTAAGCGAACTGATACTTTACTTTATCAAAAATCTCTACTTCAAAGCCCTCTTGTTCCAACAGTTCTTTAAACAACAAATGGGCATCCTGACTATAATGAGCCTGTCCTTCCCCTAATACGAACAGCCAAATTCGTTTATGTTTTTCCGGACTAAGCGGCAGGGCCTTTTGGGTGTCTTTAACCAATGTCACTGCCAAATCCGCACATTCTTGCGCCCATTCCTTATGTTGCTGGCAATTTAAAAGTTCCAGTTTTTCCTTACCTTTTATGATTTCACCAGTTTGTTTTTGATTATGGAGTCCGATAGATGCTTTTAACGCCAGTATACGGGTTACCGCTTCATCAATGCGTTCTACTGTTAAGATACCCCTCTCAATACCAGCGAGCATAAACTCCATATCCTCTTCCACGTTGCGGTTGAATAAGAACATATCGCAGCCGGCGGCAATGGTCTTCGGAATGGCCAGTTCCCTTTTTTCGGCCATAGTAAACCCGCCCATCGGCGAAGCATCGATAATAACCACACCGTTAAAGCCCAGCTTCTCCCGCAGCAGTTTTTGAATAATTTCCGGCGACATAGAAGCAGGCAGTATTTCTTGGTCGGAGATGCCGGGAAGCAACGCCCGCGTGTACTCCGGCAGCATAATATGTCCCACCATAATACTATCCGTTCCGGCTTCAATCATTCCTTTATAAACGCGGCCATACGTCGCATCCCATTCTTCCACCGATAAATTATTGACACCCACATGGAGATGCTGATCGCGGTCATCACTGCCATCCCCGGGGAAATGCTTCGCCGATACGGCAATACCGCTTTCCTGCGCCCCCCGCATGTAGGCTTTAGCCATTTTCAGCACGGTATCAGGATTGGAACCGTAGGTGCGCAAATTGGTAATGGGGTTTTTATAGTTACGGTCGATATCGACAATAGGAGCAAAAGCCCAGTTGCAGCCTACTGCGCCCCCTTCCCGTCCGGCAACCATTCCCAGCCTATACGCCATCTCTTCGTTACCGGTAGCCGCCGCCTGCATGGGGTAACCGTAAAAGCAGCCTTCCAAGGCACTCCCGTTACCGCCTACTTCCAAATTGGCCGTGATCAGAAGTGGCACTTTTGAATTTTGCTGCAAATAGTTATGTGAAGCCTGGATTTCGGCTCCTGGCTCTGGCCGGAAAAGGATTCCGCCCGGCTGCATAGCAGTCAGAAAGTTATCCAGATACCCCCGGTCCTGGCTGTGGGCGATAGGACAAAAGAGTTGGCCGACTTTGGCTTTAATATCCATCGAAGCTAACGTATTTTTTACCCAGGCAATGGCTTCGTCAGTTAAGCTAAAAGGGTTTGCTTTTAAGTTAATCATGGTACACATCTCTTCCTTATGGTTTGTTATTTTGCTGTGTCTAGAGTCTAATTACTATTAAATCGCTAAAATAAATATCGGGAGTTTTATAATTCAACACGTCAGGCACTTAGAATTTTTTCGCAATGCCTTCAATTTCGCTGGCGGCTGCCGCCAAGGACTGAAGAGTTGCCGTAATTTCCGCGGTTGCCACTGCCTGACGGCTGCTATTTTCAGAAGTATTGACGATGGTCTTCACAACCTCGCTGGTATTGCTATGAATATCCTGCAAAATGGTTTTAATTTGAGTTACCGAATTGGCGCTATTGACCGCCATTTTACGGATTTCTTCTGCCACCACGGCAAAGCCGCGTCCGTGTTCTCCTGCTCTGGCAGCTTCGATTGCCGCATTTAAGCCCAGCAGATTGGAATTTGCCGCCACCTCACTGACAAACTTTAATATTTCATCGGTTTTAGCGATTTGAGTAAGTACATTTTCGCCGCCGGTTTTCACTTCACTCAGATCTTTTGCCAGACGGTCTGCCGCCGCCCCAAGTTCTTCTGTACTTTTCACCATTTGATCCGCAGTAGAAGCAATCGTCTTTGACGCCTCGTTCAGGCGTTCTTCGGCATCAACAAACTGAGAAATAACTATCGCCCCCACTACTTGACCCTGTTCATCCAAAACTGGCGATGCCTTGCCCTTGACTACCACTCCAAACACATGTTTAGGCAGACGAAACTCCACCGTTTCGCGTTTTTCCATACATGAGTATGCGGCGGACTCTTTGGGCAGTTTGTTTTCCCCCTGATTAGTAATATCGGCATAGCCGGAGAAACCGCGCACCACCCCTTGCCGGTCTACAACAATAACTTTGCACTCCTGCGGAATTGTCCTTTTTATAAGATCAGCGGCAACAACTAAGTCTTCCAAATTATTCATTTCGTTTTCCTCCTGATAATACGGTTCAGGAAACTTGCCCTGTTAAAGGCTTCGGAGCCAAAAGAATTCATTGTAATATAAAGAGTAGGGATAAATTGGTAATTCATCCCTACCAAACACTTATCGATTGTCTCAAATGAACCCTTATACTAGATTATTCTGTCGGTTCTTCTACAGGCACGGGTGACATTTCCGGAATGGGGATAACAGCTGCTGCGCTCAAGATACCGGTAATCGCCAGAACTCCGTAAAATACAGGGAAACCACCAAGAGCCAATAAAGGGGAAGCTATGGCCATAACCAGGGACTGCGGCAGCGTGCCCGCAATGTTCATGATGCCAAAATCCTTGGCAGCATCCTTTTTGTTAGGCAGGATGCGGGCTGTGAGTGCCATATCTACAGCAAGATACGCTCCGAAACCAATACCGGTAATGGCATTACCAATATACACATACATCATGGAAGGAGCAAAGGCTAAGATTAAAACGCCAAGGGCTACCAATACGGCGGCGCCTTCAACGAAAGGTTTTTGCTTACGGCATTTATCGGAAAGCATTCCGCCAAAGAAGCTGGCCGCTGCCGCGCCTGCCGTTTGCAGAAGCATAGTGAAGGCGGCCACCCCAGTAACCGCTTCCGGGGAAATATTGAATTTCTGCATAAGATACAGCGTTCCGAACATCTGGGTATTAAACGCCATACTTACAAGGAAGCGGGTTAATACGCCCCAGGAAAATGCCGGATACTTCCGTGGGCTGGGATATAGCCTGCCAAGTTTCTCGCCAAAAGTCATTTTTTCTTGCGCATTTGGTTTCTGCCATTTTACCGCACCTTCTTTTACCAAAAGGCAGCATACTACTCCGCAAAACACGGCAATACCGGCCAATACATTGAACTTAGTATCGATGGGAATACTGTTCAGCGCAGTCATTATGCCCATACCGACAACAATGGCTACCGGGTTAAATAAACCGATGACACCAGAGGCTGTTCCGCGGCGGCCTTCCTCTACCTGATCAGGAATAAGCGCCGACAACGAGGCACTGCCAAAAGCAAAACAAGCCACGGCCATGCACCAGTACAGAACAATTTGGCCAATATCCCTTGTTGCCCCCAAAGCGACCAGACAAGCCGCACCGACAAAACAGCCGATTAATATCCAGGTGCGTCTGCGGCCAAAGGTCAATGTCGTCCTATCACTTACAGCCCCGCCAATATAGCTGGCAAAAATGCCTACTAAGGAAGCAACCCCTGCCGCCATACCCATGTTGCCTGCTACATTCTGCGGATCAATCTCAACAAGTTTTAACGTTAATAATAATGCCAGGGGGATTACCGTAGCCATGGTGTTGCCTAATTGGCCCAGCACCATGCCGCCTAAAAGTCGCCAATAAGGAGTCCTCACAATCGTTGTGCTCATTTCTACATTCCTTTCGATACTACATTAATTTATTTTCTTTTTGCAAAAACACCGCTTACATCTATAATCCGATAGGCTGCTACTCCACGTTTTTTCAGTTCAAAATATGTTCTTAGTTACTTTACAAGCATAGTTTTGTGATTGCAGGCTGCCGCAGCCGGAATAATGCTTAAGCAGCCTGCCGACATCCTTGAATAGCAGAGGCCATGTATCCCTTTTCGGTTTCTCAGCTATTAACCATTAAAGACAATTGGTCTTTCCCTTGTTTAGAAGAAGTAGTCAAACTGGGTACGAAATATTTTCTTGTCAACATTAGTATCAACTGTTTTACCCATCTGATAGAAGCAAGTAAGTTGGGTCATTCTTTTAGGAACGTAATGGAAACCGACGGTAGTGCCTTTGAAATTCGAAGAGTTATTGTCATCGCCGTAGAAGTCGTTCAAGTTTCCGCCAACTCCTGCGACGGTGGTATTGTACGGAACTTTACGGTAATTTACAAACACATCATAGGAATGAGGTACTGCCCAGAAAGCGGCTTGCTTGTACATGAGTTGGGCAAAATACGCTTTGTTTTCGGTCTGAGCACTGGATTTAACACCAACAGTAGTCAAGGCCAAATCGTTATTGAGTTTGGTGTCAAAGCCAAGTTCATAGAAGTTATGCGCGTTTACCTTGGCCCAAGTTGGTGCAGTATAGATTATGCTACTACCGGAAACAGTCGATGAACCCACTGTTTTCCAATCACTAATGTGCTGATATGCAGCCTTTACATTAGTAGTAGGAGCTGCCGCATAATCAAAAGACACACTATAATAAGGCATACGGGCATCAATATAGGCTGGGTAATCATAAGTAGTACCATAGTTGTTAAAAGCAGTTACTTGGGCTAAATAATACCGATCCGTATCATGTACTGTACCGTAAGCCGCTGCCGCTTTTAGTTTGCTGGCAGCATCAAAAGTTAAACGAGCACCATCCATATTTCCATGAAAAGTCATGGCATAGGCCGGCTTATTACTAAAGCGACCGACAGTCAACCTGGTTTTATCACCCAAAGCGGTATCAACATAAAGCTGCTCAAAATCGGAATCATACGTGCCTCCTGCATAGGCTTGCGTGTACTCATTAGTTTTATAGGCGGCCTGCATTTCTTTTTCCATTCCAACGAAAGTCTTGTCATCCAAATTAAGAGTTGTAAATAAATCCATATGCGCGGCAGTCAGCGGCCAAATAGCATTCGTAGTTTTTTGATAGCGGAAGCCAAGATAGCCGCCGAATTGCACTTTGTTCGCTTTTTGCTCTACCGCCTGCAGACGAATGCCCATGCCTTCCATATCGGCTTTGTATTCGGCAACAAGCTTGTTGATTAACGCCTTCGTTTCAGCATCGGCTTTTTCCTCTTTGGTTAAAGCATTAGCGACGATTACCGCCATCTCATAGCGGGTTAAGGTTTTGTCCCCGTTGAAGTTGCCGTTGGCTCCGTCAATAATACCTGCGTCAGCCAGTTTTTTAATAGCAGCATAAGACCAGTGAGTTTTCGGTACATCATTGAAGTTGCTGAGGTTAGCGGCAAACGCCGTACCGGCGATGCCAAGAACAAATATGAGTACTAATGTAACAACCAAACCTTTTTTCATGAATACCCTCCTAAAATTGCTTTTTCCGCATTGTTTTTTCAGTATCCCTCATTGCCTGAAAAAACAATGCCCTTATAACTTTTTCAACAACTCCTTTCGGCGTGGCCGTCACCTCCTTAAAATCGCGTGGAATTTGCTGTTATTTAATTCTAAAAAAATACTGGTCCTGTTAGCCCACAAATTCCAGTATTTCTTTAACCGAGGTTACCGCATAGGTTGCCTTGGGATTAGCGGCAGCCTGTCCCACACCCGCTACTTTCATACCGGCAGCCAAACCTGCTTCTACACCGGAATCAGCATCTTCCACAACCAGGCAGGTAGCCGGATTAACGCCTAGTTTTTTCGCCGCCGTAAGAAAAACTTCAGGATGAGGCTTACTATTAGTAATATCAATTCCGTCGGCTACGGCGTCAAACAGTTCTGCCAACCCAACTTGTTTTAAAATCATGGCGGTATTCTTACTGGATGAACCTATCGCAATCTTGATTCCGCGTTTTTTTAATGCAAGCAAAGTTTCCTGTACACCATCTAATAGATTTTCCGCGGTGAGTTCCTGTAAAGATTTCCGGTATATCTCGTTTTTTTTGCTGGCTAATGTTAGCTTTTCCTCGTTACTGTATGGACGCGCCGCATTTTCCAGAATAATCTCCAGACTTTCCATGCGGCTCACACCACGCAGCTGGTTGTTAATATCCCGGTTAAACGGAATTTTTTCTTCGACGGCAATGCTCTTCCAGGACACATAATGAAATTCATCGGTAGATACAATCACTCCGTCTAAATCAAAAATCACTGCTGCAAAATGCATATTGTCACACCTTATCGCTTATTGTCATGGTCTAATTATAATTGTTGATTATTCAAAAAACTTCCCCTTCTTTAATAAAAAGAATAGTCATTTTATTTTTACAACTTGTAATTATTGTAAATATTCAAAAAAAAGATATGATCCTGCACCGTTTTATGCGGTTAGGAAACACATCTTTCTTTTACTGTAAATTTACTTGTTATCAACATTGTATAGCAATATTATAGTAGACAAACGCCCGTTTTCCCAAAATAAACCGTACTTTTTTCGTTTCTCCCGGCGCTAGGTAGACCTTTTCAAACACCTTCATCGCTTTCTCCGGACGAAGTACAGTACTGACTAGTATTTTTCACAGCAACTATGACCTGTACGGTTTCCTGATCGGTAATTTCCGGCTTATCCAGCGTGTCGCTATTCCCTATTTTAATACAAACAGTGGCATTTTTTATTATTTAGTTACATCTCCGCATACAGGAGTTAATTCGAATAATTGCACTTCATGCGGACTTAAATTGCAAATAAGGTTCCAGCTATCCTGAATTTCTACTTTCATCACGGTCTGTTTAGGCAGACTTTTCGCATTTAAATATTCAATATCACTCATCGTTAATAACCGAGGGGCCCCTAAGGTAATCCACAAATCAAACGCGCTGCCGTGACGACGGTTTATCTCATTCTTTCTCAGAATATATTTTCCACTCGGAATTCCGTAAACGGAAAAACTTATATCCCACTGTTTAGTATCACTAAAAACGTGATACCGGTTAACCTCATTGATCCCTAATAAGTCATCCGTTCCATAAAATTTGTTAATATGGCAATAGTTATATACCAGTAGCTGGTAATTACCCCGTTTTTTAGTGAGGCAATACCCCGGCCCCTTGGCTACCAGTTCATTCCCTAATTTGGCTAACAGTTCATAAGCATAGAAACCTGGTTTCTTAATGCCATTATAGGTAAGCAAGCCCAGCCCCCCATGAAACGTCTGCGGTGCCAATGGCAATTCTTCCAGCAGATCGGTACTTGCCCAATAGCATACACTGGCTGCCTGGTCCAGATTATCAATGATATTCTTAACAATATAGGCAGCCTTATAACAAGTATCATTCGTAAGTTCCCGGTGAGAAGGGGTAGAATTCCATTCCGCAATGTGGATGTCCATCCCTTCTAAATTCATGTACTTTAGTTTATCTTTTGCTAAACGAATAGAATCACATAGGTAACTTTCCGAGTTTTCCTCTTGCACTGCCGGATAATCCAGTTGATGCAGCATATCGGCCATTCCGGCAGGGTAAGAATGAAGCGTTAAAAAATCAGGCAGACATACACTCTGATGGCAATAGTCAAGATATTTTTCCAAAAAGTCACTCTTCCAGAGTGACTCGCAAGTAATGGCCGGCCCCCCTACTTTCAGATCGACACAAACCGATTTTATAGTCTGATAGCTGTCTTGATAAAAACGGCAGTATTCCTCAAAGCTTCCGTTCCAGAAAGCCGTAATATCCGGTTCATTCCATATTTCAAAATACCACTCTGCAACCTCTTCTAATCCATACCGGTTTATGCAATGCACAATAAACGAGCGAATCAGTTGATTCCACTTTTCCTGATCACAAGGTTTACTTATATTGCTCTTTTTATGGAAAACACTATGATTTGTACTGGCTAACTGGATAGGAGTAAAACCGAATTCCAGAAACGGGCGCAAACCAATCCCCAGCAAAAAATCAAACAATTGATCCACATAGGTAAAGCTGAACACAACTTCTCCCACCGCGTTTTCCTGATAAACCATCATTTCATCATCAAAAATACCGTGAAATCGAATATACCGGAAGCCTATCCGGTCCTGAATCATACGAAGCTGCTGCTGTACTTGCGTGTATAGTCCTTCTTTCGCTTTGCCAATCGAACACAAGGTGTTCCACGTATGACGGAGCACTTCCGGATTCTGACTCTCAATTTTCACGTAATTGACATTTCGCCCGTCAGACCGGGTAAAAGTGGAAAAATCAGGACCTGGCTGATGAAGGTACTTAAATAAACTCGCATAAGCGTTTTCCCTATTATAATCTAAATACTGAGGGATGCTATCCTCCTTATCATGGATGCGGGACACATCCTTTTGCCCCTTTCGGTATTGGGCCGGGGTCGTATTAAAGATCTCCTTAAATGTTTTATGAAAAGACTTTAGGTTGGGAAAACCCTGATCGAGAGCAATTTTGGTAATAGGCAAATCAGTCAGTACGATTTCCCGAACGGCTTTCTCCATACGGATCTTACTCAAATACTTACTGAATGACATCCCCATATACTTCTGAAAGAAGTTGGAAATATGAGGAAGCGACAAATTTTCTAATTCGGCAATATCCGCTAATCCAATATCTCTAGTATAGTTTTCTTGTATATATTTCGTTATCAGCAATAACCGTTCCCTATATTTATTGCTCATACGTACACCAGACTGCCTTTTCCGGCTAAAGCTGCTAACCAGCAAATAAATAATTTCCAGCGTTAAGGCTTTAATCTTTACAACAATTTCACCGCCATACTCTCCCTTGCTGTGAATCAACATAAGTTCAGCTAACAACCCTCGCACCTTATTATAGTTTTCCCGGTCGGTAATGCTGTTTGTAAACGATTTGCACTCAAAGTCAATTTGATCAATATCCGGATAATTCTCTTTCAGAAATGAATAAGGAATTTGTAGAGCCAAGAGTAAATTATCTTCTTCTGCCTGGATAGAATGAACTTCATTCATATTAATTAACAGCAAATCTTCCTGCATTAACGAAAATTGCTTGTCATAAATTATTACATTCACTTTTCCTTGCAGCACAAACAATATTTCAAGGTGATCATGCCAATGATTCGCCACATACTTGACTTTATGTAAAAAAATATTCAGAGGCGAATTATCAATGATACTAATTACTTCATATTTCGATTCCATCTCCCGACCTCCTCACCCTCCTTTTCTCAATCTGGAGAAAAAACCCAGGGTTTTTACACGATGTTCTCTTAGTCTAGGTTGATTTCGACAAACTATACGGCCTTCCTGCAAAAAACTACTCACTGTACCTTTTTGAAATAAACCAACAACTGACCCCGTTTTTAATCGGTTAACCCAAACTTCCCCTGGCTTTTTAATGGGATCGCACACAAAAGAAAGAGCATGATAAACATGCCCTCTCAATATCATATTTATTAAATTCCGCCCGTACTTACCGCTTTTATAATATTTCATTCATACTACCCATACGGTAGCCACTTACATCCAATGTAACATAAGTGAAACCAAGCTGCTTCAGTCGCAATAGGATTTCTTCTCTAACTACGGAGGACAGCAAGTTCTCTATTTCATCCGGCGCAACCTCGATTCGAGCCAGATTTCCGTGATGCCTGACACGCACCTGCCCCGCACAGTATTTTCTTACTACCTTTTCCGCTTCTTCGATTTGCCAAAGCTTTTTCTCGGTAATTTCCTGACCATACGCAACCCGCGACGAAAGACAGGCTCCGCTCGGCTTATTCCACGTTGGCAGTCCCCATGCTCTAGAAAAATCCCGTATCTCAGCCTTGGTTAAGCCGACCTCAAGCAACGGGCTTCGTACCCCGACAAGTTCATCAACTGCACGCATGCCGGGCCGGTAATCTGTTGTATCATCCGCATTCGACCCTTCTAGCACCCATTTATACCCCTGCTTTCCGGCCCAATCAGCAAGAATAGAAAACCGCTGTTTCTTACAAAAATAACAGCGTTCTTTATCGTTAGCGACAAACTCACTGCTATCCAGTTCGCTAATTGGTAAAAGCATATGCTTGATTCCTATCTTTCGGGCCAATACGGCAGCTTCCTGTTTTTCACTTTCCGGCAGAGTCGGTGAACATGCAGTAACAACAAGCGCCTTCTCTCCCAAAATTTCAAAAGCGACAGCACTCAGAAAAGTACTGTCAACTCCCCCGGAAAACCCTATCACCACGCTTTCCATTTCGCGTAATAATGCCTTTAGTTGCGTTAATTTCCCCTTAGCTTCCGCCATGACTCGTCTCCTTTTTTAACGTCCTACCAGCCCCGCTCCTGCATCCTCTCATGGGGAGCAATCGTCGAAATCTCAATCCCCACCATAGCTTCGCCAAGATCCTTGGATACCTCAGCCAGTATTTTAGGATCATTGTAATATGTAGTAGCGGCAACAATGGCTTTAGCCCGTTTTGCCGGATCACCTGACTTAAATACGCCTGAGCCGACAAAGATACCATCACAGCCAAGCTGCATCATAAGCGCCGCATCTGCCGGAGTCGCGATTCCGCCTGCCGCAAAATTTACCACAGGCAACCGGCCCAAACTACGTGTTTCCCGCACCAATGCCAAAGGTGCTGCAATGTTTTTGGCAAACGCGCTCACTTCATCCTCCGGCAAATTAAGAAGCTGCCGAATTTCCGCCTGCACCAGACGAATATGTTTTACCGCCTCCACCACATTGCCGGTACCCGGCTCACCCTTGGTACGGATCATAGCGGCCCCTTCGCCAATACGCCGGAGCGCTTCGCCTAAGTTTTTCGCACCGCAAACAAACGGAACCTGAAACGCGTTCTTATTAATATGAAATTTATCATCCGCCGGAGTCAAAACTTCACTTTCATCAATATAATCGGCCCCCACCGCCTCCAAAATCTGCGCCTCGACAAAATGACCGATTCTGGCTTTAGCCATAACCGGGATTGTCACCACCTCCATAATCCGCTGCACAATAGTCGGATCAGCCATACGGGCCACGCCCCCGGCGGCCCTTATATCTGCCGGAACCCGTTCCAACGCCATTACGGCACAGGCACCCGCCGATTCTGCAATCTTAGCCTGCTCCGGTGTTGTCACATCCATAATGACCCCGCCTTTAAGCATTTCCGCCAAACCAGCCTTTACCCGAAAAGTACCTTGTTCCAAAATAAATACCCCCGTCTAATAAAATAATTGTATATTACTCTTTAGTTTATCCTCTTGACTCATACCCGTCGTAACGGAAAGTTATGCTTTTCCAACTGTTCCGCCACAGAACACCAGGAACGTTTCGCAAAAATAGTTTGGACCCCTTGCAATTTCGCTTGCGACTTGACGTTCTTTGCTGTTCCGTGATTAACAAAGTCAGTTAAAACGACAACCAAAGAAATCGACCGTGGAATGGAGAACTTTTTCCGGTCACTGACCATTCGCCCGGACACATGCTCAATGTCACACATTCCATACACCTGTAAGTTTTTCTTAATATTTCCCAGATGATCGGCACCAACAATCATGACAGACACATGAATTTCTCCTTCCATATATAAATTCCACAACAAAAAAGGCCAAAGCAAGTTCATTAAACCTGCTCTGGCCTTTAGTTATCTAATCAGCCGTATAATACAGTTTTTATTAGAATACCATGTGCTATTACCACTGTCAACTCCGAAATAGCCAACATAGTCTTTCAACCTGATCTTTCCCGGCAACTCTCCCATGCGTCCTTCCACTGCTGTAAAGCCTTAGCTATAATGCTTCGCGGACAAGCTGCATTAAGTCTCATATATCCGTCGTAGTCATTACTAAACCAAAAACCGTCATCCATAGCAATTTTTGCTTTATCAAGCATAAAATCATGCAGTTCATCCCTATCAAGCTGCATTCCGCGACAATCAAGCCACACCAAGTACGTCCCTTCCGGAAAATTAGGAACCACTTCGGGAATATGTTCCCGGCAAAAATCTCTTATAAATGTAAAATTGCCCTCGATATACTCCAGCACCTCTTCTAACCAGCCATCGCCATAACGATACGCCGCTTCCGTAGCCACCAGACTAAAGCAATTATTTCTGCGCATATCGATTGCCCCCAGAACCTTGTCGAACTTACGCCGGTCATCCCCATTGGGGAAAATAACAATCGAAGCTTGCAACCCTGCCAAATTAAAGGTTTTACTTGGCGCGATACAGGTAATGGTATTCCGGCGGAACTCCTCAGAAATCATCGCCATAGGCACATGCTTATGACCGGAAAACACTAAATCGGAATGAATTTCATCAGAAATTATCAGAATGCCGTATGTTAGACATATCTCCCCAAGACGCACCAATTCTTCCTTCGTCCACACACGCCCCACAGGATTATGCGGACTGCACAATAACAGCAACTTTGCCCCGGCTTTTCCAAGTTCCTCTAACTGTTCATAATCCATTTCATAGCGTCCGTTTACCACTTTTAAAGGATTCTCTACCAAGGTGCGCTCATGACTCTTAACTACATCAAAAAACGGATAATATACCGGCGGCTGAATAATGATCTTATCACCCGGCATCGTAAAATGTTCAATAATTAAACTCAAAGACGGTACAACCCCCGGACTATGAATCATTAGCTCCCGCTTTGCTCTCCAGCCATGACGGCGCTCCAGCCATTCGCAAACCGCCTGGAAGTAAGAATCCGACCTGGAAGTATAGCCATAAATTCCTTGCTCGACCCGCTGCCGCAGCGCCTCCACAATCGGTTCCGCCGCTTGAAAATCCATATCCGCCACCCACAACGGAATCAGCTCTTCCCTGCCAAATTTCTGTCCTAATTCATCATACTTAGCGGAAAAATTATTTGTCCGATCATGTACCCTGTTAAAATCGTACTTCATATATGTTCTCCTCACCATCTGCAGTACTTGGTGTTTATCTAATTTGCTCTAATTCAAACGGAGTCTCCTGATAGACATGATAATTCAGCCAATTGGAAAACAATAGACTGGCAGCACTTCGCCAGCGCACCACAGGGGGCTTGGTCGGATCATCCTGAGGATAATAATTTTGCGGCACATTAATGGTAAGACCTTGGGCCACATCCCGGTCATATTCATTCTTTAGCGTTAAAGCATCATATTCCGCATGTCCGGTAATAAAGAATCTCCGACACTGCTTATCGGTAACCGCAAAAATACCGGCGGCTTCCGATTCGGAAAGAATACTGAGCTGCGGTACTTTCTCAATATCCTCCCGCCGCACTTCCGTATGCCTGGAATGCGGTATATAAAATGCATCATCAAAACCGCGAAACAACATCTTTCCTTTTCTATTCACTTGATGCTCAAACACACCAAACATTTTTTGCGGCAAATCATACTTCGGCACACCGTAATAATAATGCAAGGCGGCCTGTGCGCCCCAGCAAATATATAGCGAAGAGAACACATGAGTTTTACTCCACTCCATAATACTACATAACTCTTTCCAGTACGCCACCTCTTCAAAAGGCATTTGCTCCACCGGAGCGCCGGTAATAATCATCCCGTCATATTTACGAGATTTTATGTCCTCGAAGGTCTCATAAAATTTTACCAGATGATCCTGCGTGGTATGTTTCGGCTCATAGGTAGCCGTATAAAGAAAATCGAATTCAACCTGCAGCGGAGAATTCCCCAGCAAACGCAGAAGCTGGGTTTCCGTAACCACTTTAGTAGGCATTAAATTAACCAGCAAAATTTTAAGCGGCCGAATATCCTGTGCATAAGCACGCTCTTCATCCATAGCAAAAATATTTTCATCTTCCAGTATTTTAACGGCCGGTAAATTATTTGGGATTTTTATTGGCATATATACCCCTCCTTAGTATTTTTACACCCTATCTTTCACCTGTCACGCTAAAGCTTGTTCCAAATCTTCAATAATATCCTCAACAGCTTCCACTCCTACCGATACTCTAAGCAAACGGTCATTAATTCCTAATTTGTCTCTCACTTCAGCCGGAACATCCGCATGCGTCTGAGCCATAGGATACGTGATAAGCGATTCCACACCGCCTAGACTTTCGGCAAACTGCAACAATTTTACCTTGCTTAACACAATCGGTACAAGCTCCGCATCCTCCACTAAAAACGACAGCATCCCACCATATCCGTCGGCTTGCCGTTCCTGCACTTCTTTACTTGGATGACCGGGCAATCCCGGGTAATACACCTTTTCAACCAGAGGATGCTTATCTAGCCAAACCGCAACAGCCCCTGCGTTGCTGTTGTGCCTATCCATTCGAAGCGCCAGTGTTTTTATACCCCTTAGCAGCAGCCAGCTATCGGACGGACTCAAAATCGATCCGGTGGAATTTTGTACAAACCTAACCTTTTCACTAAGTTCAGTGTTAGCGGTAACCGCTAACCCACAGACGAGGTCATTGTGACCGGCCAAGTACTTTGAGCCGCTATGTATAACAATATCGGCCCCCAGTGCCAACGGACGCTGAAGATAAGGGGTTAAGAAAGTATTATCAACAATAAGTTCAATCCCGGCTTTTTTTGTAATTTCCGCGATTGCGGCAATATCGGCGATCTTCATCAAGGGATTAGAGGGCGTTTCCAGAATAACGGCTTTTGTCTCAGGCGTAATCGCCTTATATATCTCTGCCGTACAACTGGTATTGATAAAAGAAAACGTAAATCCGAAATTGCTGAATACTTTATCAAGTACCCGGTAGGTTCCTCCATAACAGTCTTCCCCCACCACAAAGTGGCTCCCGGCCCGGTAAATGGACAACACGGCTGTCACCGCCGCCATTCCTGAACCAAAAGCAAATCCGTTAACCCCTCCTTCTAGAGTAGCAATCGCATTCTCCAGTACCTCTCTGGTAGGATTTTGGCTGCGAGTATAATCATAACCGGTGCTCCGCCCTAATCCCGGATGGCGAAAAGTCGCGGTTTGATAAATCGGCGTACTGATAGCCCCTGTCCTTTCATCGGTGCAAAGACCTACTTGCACAATTCTCGAGCTTAAACGCATATAAACTCCCCATTTCCACTTAGCTGTTTTGATTTTCCGTCTTATACCGCATCTCTTTACTATATCCCGTCTCCATCTAATCCCCGCAACTTATTACTTCCAGGAATATGGTCAAAACGCACAACCCTGCCATCCGTAATAATCATCACAATTGTTTCGCCGGCTTGTTTTGCCTGACACATGACATTCGTCTTTTCCCTTACCGTTTTTACCCTAGCCGCCTGACAATTGCTGTTCATTGGTATAACTCTCCTTTTTAACAATTAACCGCCCTTTACACATAAATTAGGCCCCTTTCAGATGAAAGGGGCCGCAAAAGCGCACGCTTCCTCTCATCTTCCAGGATTTCTCCTGCTGGATTTAGCACCTTGCGTTTCCGCCGGTTGCCGGGTGTCATCGGGCCAGTCCCTCGACCACTCTGGATAAGAGCAATTATTTTATTGTATTTGATAATACCACTTCTTAGTGAATCCTGTCAATATCTCTATTTTAATTTTCCGCCCTCAATCACAATATCTTCCGGATTGATAGAATCGCCATAGGCCGGTTTTAAAGCGACATCATACGCTTTATGAATGAAATTTTCCTTACCCAAGGTTTCTAACTCAGCGTTAATCCAATCCAAAAGCTCCTTATCCCCTTTTTTGACCGCCGGAGCAATAGTATCCAGACTGCCTAACGTAGTAATACCAACAGTAAAGCCTTGGTTTTCCCTGGCCCAGGCAAATAAAAGAGTATTGTCGTGGGCTAATGCCGCTCCCCGGTGATCCTTTAAAGCCTCAAAAGCTTCCGTGTTTTGATCGTATTTTAACAGTTCGATTTCAGGATAATTCTTGGCGAAATACGTTTCCGCCGTTGTCCCTTTGTTAACAATCAACTTTTTCCCTTTTAACTGCTCAACCGAAGTAATTGGTTCACCCGTTGGTGATACTACACCCAGCGCAACTTTCATATACGGATTTGCAAAATCAACTTTCTGTTTTCGTTCCTCCGTTACCGTAAAATTAGCAAGAATAATATCTACTTTATTGGCTTGCAAAAACTCTACCCGGCTGGCAGCTTCCACTAAAACAAATTCGACCTTGGATTCATCGCCCAACAGATCTTTAGCTAATCTTTTGGCAATGTATACATCAAAACCTTGGTTTTTCCCGTTAGCATCCACATAGCCAAAAGGCGGCTTGTCGCTAAATACGCCGATTCTGATTACACCCCGTTGTTTGATTTGTTCAAGCGAACTTCCTTGCGCGGCAGTTTGCTTAGAATCTTGCTGGTTATTTGAACCGCACCCCGCTAACACTCCCACTAAAAGTAACACGCTGAAAAAGACTGCTAAAAACTTTTTACTACGCATAACTCTTTCCACCTCTTCCTTTAATATTGAAATATATTTAAAAATTGTTTCGCCCGTTCAGTCTTAGGGTTGGTGAAAAACTCATCGGGTGTAACAACCTCGCAAATTTTCCCTGCATCGATAAACACAATCCGGTCGGCAACCGCTTTGGCAAACCCCATTTCATGAGTTACAATAATCATCGTCATTCCCTGCGCGGCCAGCCCTAATATAACGTCCAACACTTCGCGAACCATTTCCGGGTCAAGCGCAGCAGTCACCTCGTCAAAAAGCATAATTTGCGGGTTCATACACAAAGCTCTCACAATAGCAATACGCTGTTTTTGTCCACCGGAAAGCTGCCGCGGATAAGCATCCTTTCGATCATATAGCCCTACTCGTTTTAATAACTGTTCCGCCTGTTCCAACGCCTCCTTCTTCGCCCTTCTTTGCACTTTAACCGGACCTAAAAGGACATTTTCCAGTACAGTCATGTGCGAAAACAAATCATAATTTTGAAACACCATACCAACCTGCTGACGAACCGGCTTCCAATCAACAGTTTTATCAGTAAGGTTTTGACCGGCTAAATGTATAGAACCGCCTTGAACATTCTCCAATCCGTTCAAGCATCGAAGCAACGTGCTTTTTCCACAGCCGGACGGTCCCAAAACAACAACCACTTCCCCCTTATGAACCGTAAGATCAATACCATCCAGCACCGTTGCCCCGTCATATTCTTTATGCAACTCTTTTATCTCCAGCAACACCGGCTGATTTTCCGCAATCGTCATTTTTCTAATTCTCCCATTTAGCTTCCAAATTCTTTGACCACTTGGACAACGGATAACAAACAATGAAATATAACACGAAAATGAGTCCGTATATCCAAAAGGATGCGGTAGGCGTTTTTAGAACAGACCTCTCAATAATCTGCTGTCCCACCTTAACAACATCTATCACCCCGATCATCACTACCAGCGACGTAGTTTTTACCATTCTAGTGGATAAATTAATCGCTCCCGGCAACATTCTTCGTACCGCCTGCGGTATTAGAATATAGCGATAAACCTCCCAGAAGCTGAGCCCTAACGCCAGGCCGGATTCCATCTGGTGCTTAGGTAAGGATTCGAGTGCCCCCCTGACAATATCACTCATTTCCGCAGCCCCCCACAGGCTAAAAACAATCAAGGCCACAACTTCGCCATCCAAATGGATATTTAGCAAATTGGTAACCCCGAAATAGATAATAAACAGCCATACCAAAACGGGAATAATTCGAAACACTTCCAGGTAAAACCGGCAGATAAACCCTATCACCTTCGACTTTGACGACCTGATTAACCCAATAAAAACGCCCAGCAGCGACCCCAGAATAATCGAAATCAAGGCAATGCGGACCGTCACAGCCAACCCTAGCATAAGCCGCTGCAGGTTGATTCCTTCAACAAGCACGCTAATTCCCGAATTGAGCATAACGCACCTTCCTCTCCAACCAAGTCAAACCAATGGACAAGGGCAGCAACAGGATGAGATAGGCCACCACCAGCAGCAATAACGCTTCAAAAGTTTGGTAATAGATCCCGATCAAATCCTGTGTTACATGCATAAGCTCAGGAATAGCAATGGCTCCAACAATAGATGTTTCCTTCAATAAGAAAATACAATTAGCCCCGAGCGAAGGAAGCGTGACCGCAAACGCTTGCGGCAAGATGACATAACGGATGAGTTGGAGATCGGAAAGACCGATACTAAGACCGGATTCAATCTGCGACTTACTCACCGCTTCGATCCCCCCGCGAAAAGCTTCCGCCATATAACTTCCTCCCAAAAACGCCAATCCAAGAACCGCGCACGTATTTTCACTCATCGTTAAGCCGACTTTGGTTAAGCCATAGTATAAGAAGAAAATTTGTATTAATAGCGGTGTATTGCGGGAAAGCTCAATATAGCCTTGAACCAAATTCACCAAACCTTTTGTTCGGTAAAACAAAACAACACTGCACAACAAACCAATAACCAAAGACGCGGCTATGCCTAATGCCGCCAGCTTTAACGTAAGCCAAGCCGCCTTTATATATAAAGGTGCGCTGCTTACGATAAAAGCCCAGTTAATCTCCATAACTTACCACCCTACTTTTTATTTATGAAAATAGAAAAAAGGCCAAGTTCCTTTTAGAAACTTGGCCTTCAGTATTTCTGATCGGCAGTTTTATTGTTTTTTATTCTACCTCAGATTAGGCTTCCCGTCAACACCATTTTCAATTAAAAATACAAAGCCAAACAGAACTAACGGAAGTTACAAAACTAGTTTACTGCACAAAATCCCGCTGCTTCAAAACTGCCTCTTTTAGCCTCTCTGCACTGAAAGGCTTTACCACAAAATCATGTATCCCTATATCAATTAACTCTTTAACTGTCTCAATTTTACTAAACGTACTACACATGATTACTCTTGCCTTCGGCTGAAGTACCCTAGCTTCTTTCAAAACGGATATACCATCGACCCCATCCATCACTATATCCAGCAAGAGTACATCAAAAGACTCCGAATTCAGCAGCCGTAAAGCTTGTACTCCATTGGCCGCTTGATGAATTTCATCATCTTCTAGGCCTGCCGCTAACAAAGTTTTAACAATTATATTCCTCATCATATCCGAATCATCTAGCACTAATAATTGCATGAATGTATTCCCCCCACATAATAAAAAGACCGCCAACAGCTGCTAATCCATTCGCAGCTTGGCGGTCATAAACATACGTCATTAGACCCATAGCTTTGCGCCCCTATCTTTCGATAGGTTTGCCTTTTACCTATATCAATATCCAAATAATTTTTCGACGAATAAATATAAATCCCTGCTCTACAATAAAATTTTCCACAAATACACTTTTTATACTGTTAAGTGAATATGGTGGTATAAAGGAAATGACAATATGCTCCGTTTTACTACTATCACCTGTCCTTCTTTGGGTATATAATGTTACTAATAGGAGGTGCTAAGATGCTTACAGAAGAAAAATTGGACTTAATTCTTGAGAAACTTAGTATCCTAGAAAGCCAAATGGTAACTAAGAAAGAGTTAAATGAATTAACGTCCCTTCTAGAAACAATGTCTTGTGATATCAATTACATAAGCGATTTCTAGACAACCATTATTATTAAAACAAGTGCCGCTACTGGCGGCTTTTTTCTTGCCCATCAGCCTTACTAATTATTACATATAATACGGAAACCCTCCATAGCATAAAATCTGCACCGCTATTAGTATAAATCAATAAGCGAAACTTTATCCAAATTAAAAGAACCCCTCCGCTAGTAAGCAGGGGTTCCTATTTTTATCTTGGAAGAAAATACTTGTTAGCTCTTATCAATTTTCCTGGCAATTATGATATTTAACGCATGTTGATGAGGTATGCCTGCCGAATTACACTCTATAATGCGCTCCTCACACTGGAGAATTTCCCAATCATAATAATAGCGGGCTAAATCTCCGGAAGTATAAAAAAACTCATTTTTCTCCCAGTCAGGAGCCACCTTAATGAACGGTTTTTCAACAAAAACCAAATGAGCATTCATTCCGCCAACCTGTGTATTACGCTTGTATTTCTCAAAATGTTTCTGCCGTTGCTCCAACGGTAAAAATTGAAGGGATCCCATGGAGTAAATTACATCATAAACATGGCTAAATTCATAGCCGATCATATTCTCATGAAGAATAGTTACATCATAGCCTGATGCCTGACTATATTGCCTGATTTTTTCCGTTCCTGGCGTAGAAAGCTCCAACGCGTCGACCTGGAAACCGCATCGGGAAAAATATACCGCGTCTCGCCCCTCACCACTGCCAATATCTAGTACTCGTTTATTGGCCGACTTGTCCTGCATAAGCTTTACAACCTGTTCCGCAAGCTGGGAATGCTCTAGTCCCCAATAATATTCCTCTTTCTTATACTCCCCATCATACGGACTTATTTTTCCCATTAGATTTCCTCCAGTAAGCAATATATCAATGGATACACCTAGCGTCTTCGCCAAAAGCGGCAGCAAAGCTGTATCCGGCAAAGCATTACCCTTTTCCCATTTGGAAATGGCTTGCGGAGTAACATTCAATAGGAAGCCGATTTGTTCTTGCGTATAGCCTCTTTCTTTCCGCAGCACAGCAATGCGTTGCCCAATCTCGTTATCATTATGCATAATAATCTTCCTCTTTTATAAATCAGTACTGACAATATCATTGTAATCTTCAGCGACTGTAAAAGTCCACCAAACAACAGTTGCGCACACATCGGAAAAATCCAACCACCGGTTGAATTTCTCCGTTAAATGCCTTAAAAACTTAAAAGGGGTTAGAGGAAAAACCTCTAACCCCTTATCATCCTGTTGCTACCCCTAACTTCATCCCTTATCATTACTGCTTTCACGAGAATCCATAAATAAACCTATGTAACGGTTCATTATAATACATCATTAAGGCTTATATGCCCAAACATCAAAATATTTAGTGTGCTCTATTACCACATAATGGGCTAAAAAAGTTTGCCGGAAAGTCTCATCGAATAGGGGGCTGCCTCTATAACCATCCGCCAAAGAAAAAGGAATATTTCCCGCGGGGATCAGCCACAATTTAACTGTCCCTTTCGCCAGCTCATGTATAGTTGCCGCCGGTATGGGTACACCGGAAGCATTCATATCGTTAAGCGCAGATACATCCAGGAGATACGGGTTGCCATCAAAAACAAGCAGGGGAATAAGCTCATCATAATATCGATAAGACGTCAAATCGCCATAGCCAATCATCATGGAATTTCCTTGGTATTTACTCTCTATCGCCCTCATATCATGCAACATAGCTTGATTTATCCTATTGTGAGTGATATAACGAATAATTCGTCCTTGTCCATGTATTGCATTCACCGAAATCACAATAAATAGTATTGCCAAAAGCAAACTAGCACTAGTTAAAACTTTTTGTTCTGACCAAAGCGGTATGTTTACTGACGATTGCCGAATATATAGAATAAAACATATTAAAAGATATAGTATTATCGGAATAAACGGAGCCAAATGATAGCTCCCACTTCCACATTTTCCACCAATTATCGCAACCAATAAGACTGATATTCCTAACGACAGTAAAAATAACTTATTTTGGTGAAAAATAGCGCGTAAATCACACCGGTAATACCAACCTATTGATAAAGGGATTAAGCAAAGGAAAACAACCATAGATAAATTACCTAAAAGTATCTTTAGACTGATTCCGTGAGATACTGATAATCTAAGCCAAAGAATATAATTTACCAGAGATATATTGGGCAATAAAAAAGGTAAAAGTCCGACGCAAACTAATCCGCCTAACACCATCAGCATTTCCTTGGTACTATATCGCTGAATCACAAGAGCTAATATTGGTAAAGCGTATAGTATTCCATGAATTTTGAAATTCACTAAAATTCCTAACATAATCGCCATACCCAAAATCGATATGATCTTATTTTTACCCGCTGTGGCGAAATACATGGCTGTTAATGTGCACAAGACCATAAATACATCGTCCCGTGCCAAATATAGATAATAATACTTCAAAAAAAGCCATGCTTCCAAACCAAGTAACCAAATTGACGTTTTCTTATCAAGTAACCTCGAAAACCAGTACCAGGAAACAAAGAGAATGATAACCAGAGCAATAACGGAAGGTAACTTGATAGTTTGAAAGCTAGGGCCAAGCAGCCTCATAACGCCTCCAATCAACAAATAGCTCATTGGACCGTGTTGAATACTATAACGCTCTGTGGCATCTATTGTTGTATAAAGAGGATGTCCGTCATAAAGAAGCCAGGCAACCGAAGCAATCGTTACCTCTCCGGCGTGGTCGAGAAAAACATTGCATAACATATAATATAAGGACCCGCTAAGCAACAGTATAATTCCAAGTGCACTCCATACATTAAGTGCCGCGTACAATAATTTGCGAGAAGTGAATTTGATCGGCATTCGTCGCTCCTTTACATCAGGACTTCTGGATGTTTAAACGTCTTGGACAGAGTAGATAGCGCAGAAGTTCGTACAATTTTTTTGCCTTTTCAACAATTTTCTTTCCTACCTTTGGGTAGGCTACATTTTATTAAATTTGAGATTAGCCTAACAAAATCCTCCATTTTATTGCAAAATATTTATACAAATTCAAATAAAATCCAATAACTAACCATTAAAAAACTACAGACCGTAAACAAAAAGGCTCCTTATGCTTTGCATAAAGAGCCTTTTTGTTTACAGCCTCCGAAGTATCTATTCAAACTCCTCACTAATAACTAAACGTCTCGCTAAAAGTATAATACGGTTCCGGCGGTCTTGGAATGTTATCTTGCGGCATTTTTGTTGGGGAATATTCCTTGTAGTTTTCAGCCTCTTTGTCGAATTTCGGCATGATTGCTGCTATTTCAGGAGGTGGTGCCGTACCTTCTGTACCCTGAGTATTGACTGCTTCATTTTCTTCTTTAGGCCACTGACTCCCAATCGGAAACCCGAAATCCGTGCATACTAGAAGGTGCCATATTTTCCACTGACCATCCTCTTTGACAAAATCTACGCCATACTTTTCCCACATCCACAGAGAATGTGGCTTTCCATTCTTTATATCAATGCCAGCTACTACTCCAGGTGAATACCACATTCCCTTTGCGGTTTTTCCATCCCCCGCAATCTCAATACAAGCAGTAGTTAGAGTATGTTCCGCAAACTGCCCAATACCAGCATTCTCTGGCACATTCGCAATATCCGGTCGAACTTTATGTATCAACCCAAGTTCAACGTTATTCGACTTTTCGTGGAATTCACCATATTGATACATAATCGATTTCATACCAATCATCGAACCATGCTGCATAGTAAATGTCGCAGTATCAGTATCAGGAGCTTTCCTGACCCAAATCGCCTTAAGCTCCTCTATATTTCTGCCTTGCGTATGATAATACTCGTGTCTGCTCATCAAATTCTCTATCTCTTGGTAGTCTAATGCCTTTTGAGTCATTTGAGCCAATTGCTCCAGGTTTAACTTGTTATTAGCACTCCGTTCTGCAAAACACAAGGAAGTGCTTACTGTTAATAAGATACAGGCACCCAAAGCTACTAAACATTTGCTTTTAATTCTCATGATTCTACCTCCTAAATTTCATATGATAACTTGACTCTCCAACGAACTGCGCCCCGCCTCGTTGAATGAATCCATGTCTTTCCCTGCTTAGCACAACTAAGGCAAGGTTATCAGAAATATAATTCGAGCTGCCCGCGATATACTTTAATTTGGTTCAAGCTAGTGTCAGCATCTTTACCACTCATAAACCAAACCGTAAGTTTAGAATTAAGCATCGGAACATAATCAAAACCTGCTCGAACCCCTTTAAAATTAATATCCAGAATACGATCTTCCGTATCTTTAGTCGTATAGTAAATAGCATTAGATGGCAGCTTACGATAATTTACAAAAATATCACTGGATCCAACCACTACACTATCCGCCTCTTTGTATTTCAGTTCAGTAAAAACAGCTTTGTTGTTTCCACTGTTACTTGACTTGGCAGCCGCCGCTGCGAAAACTAGGTTGTCCGCTATTTTTGTATCGAAACCCACGGTATAGTAATTCTGATTCCCTCTCTTTATGTTTATTTGCGAGAAGTTTGCCCTAACATTTGTATCCGGAGTAACTCCCCAATCGGCCTCTATCCCCTTATGATTGTCAATAAGTCCTACTGTTCCACCATCCGTATTGCCAACGCTTATACTTGTTTTTACAACATTCCCGAAAGATACCTCCGCACCCGTAACCTTACTATCAATAACAAGTCCATACGCTGATTTATAACCGTATCGACCGCCCTTTACAATAGCACCGGCTACAGGCCCCATACCATACATCTGTTCCGTTTCCGAGTTTATTGCATCATTATCCTTAATCGCATTGTCACCAGCCGAATCTCCCGCACTAGGATCATTTATTTTTCTTTGGTATTCATTTTCCACTACAAAAGTCCAATCCGGGTTCACTTTATAAGTAAAATTCAGGTCCAAGTTTACATGTTGATCATCGTAAGTGTCTCCATTCGTTTGGGCATCGGCTCTTAACCGGGCTGTTCCCGCGAAATGAATGTCACCCGCCTTATCTTCCAACGCTTTTACTCGAACACCAAGTCCCTTTAGTTCTTCTTCGTATTCCCTCGCCAGTTTATCAATAAGAGCTTTTTGTTCGGCATTCACCTTATCTTCCTTCGTTATCGCCTTTGACACCAACACAGCAAACTCATAACGAGTAAGAGCTTTTTCCCCTTGGAATTCACCTGTACTTTCCCCATCAATAATGCCCTCGGCAGCCAGCTTGTTTACTGCGGCATAAGACCAATGTTTTGTAGGCACATCAGAAAAAGGAGTAGCCGCACAGGTAATATGGGGAATGCCACACAACCATACAAGTGCAAAAGTCATTATTAAACTTTTCTTCATATCGTTCTCTCCTCAATTTTCATTTTTCCGCTATTTGCGAATAGGCTTCTTTGAACGTAATATCTTCCAACAAATGAACTCCCCTGCCTATCATTTAAAGCAGATAAAAGATTTGCCAACTATAAAAATTATCCCGGAAGGTATCGTTAGCTTTTGTTGCTTTTATTCTTGTAAATAGAAGCTCTACCCACATCTTCTTAGCAGGACAAAACTGATAATCAAGTAACACTCCTTTTGCACCATGCAAAGGGTTTACCGCAAAACTCGGGTTAATGGTTGCATTACTTTCAATATGCTCATTCTGAAGCATAATACCATAGGAGCCCGGATTCATCGGATCCACATGCTTATAAAATAAGCTTGTAATATAGCCTATGTTTTCCGTATCGTAACTGGACTTGGCATAAAGAGCCGCAAACATCAAGTCTTTTGTTAATTTGACATCAAACCCGCCCGTCGAAAAATGGCGGGCTGATATTGTAGGATTGTCACTCCATAAATTCCAGCGGCCAAATTGTAAATTGGTAGTATCACTTATGGGATAGCAAAGTTCTCCCGAAAAAATATGCGGATCGCTATCAGAAAATAAGTCGTCGGTACGCTGATTATTTCCTTCACACAAATAACCATAATTAAGACTAACTGTCGGTGACCGCTTCCCTGCTGCTGGAGCCCCGGGAGCACTTCTACCAAAATCAAGCTGAACACCATTCATGGTAAAATCATACATATAACCGTATGCGGAAAAATAATGATAATCGCCAACCGTAAGCGTAGTTTCACCTATTTTCCCAACCACACCTAGTTCTTTGCCTTTAGAGTTAGTTGCAGTAATATCGCCTACCGGAGTCACCCATATACTTCTTGTGAATTCCTGCCCATTAAAAACAGACCAGTCCTCATTAATTCTATAGTCAAATTTCAATGCAAGTCGGAGGTTGCCTACCATCGATTTTCCATAATCAGTGCCTAAATCATGATTCTCATATTTGAAATTTCCAAGACCAAACATGTGCACCTTGTCGGCTTTCTTTTCCAAGGACGCCACATGTACTCCGAGTATGCCAAGTTCCTGGGTGAATTCCGCCGCTAATCTTTGTATTATCGCCTGATCGTCGGCATTGGCTTTTTCGATTCTACCCATGGCGTTGGCAACCAGCATCGCCATCTCATAACGGGTAATCGCCTTGTCTCCTTGATAGTCTGTATTGCGATAGCCCTGCAGTACGCCGTCCTGCGCCAGCTTAGTTATAGCCGTGTAGGCCCAATGGTTCGCCGGAATATCGACGAACGCATTCCCCGCCGCTAGGCCCCTCCCGGACATCCCCAAAATACAGCAGATACAAACAAGGGTAACGATACCCCCAATCCATCGTTTCATACCCTTCCCCCTTACCTTTTTTAGTACCTAAACCTCTATTCACTCCCCTTTCCTCGGTTTTGCCTCCTCTCTTCGCGGCAGACAATCGAAGACCAGCCTCATCGCGTCGGTAAACCCCTGCCGGTAATACACCGCCGCTTCCTCCGGGTAGCGCTCGCTGTACTCCTGCCCCAGCCGCGCTAAAGCCTCATGCAGCTCCGGCGGCAACAAGCGCCGGATTTCTTCCTGGTGCTCCACCAAATTCCGATAGACCGAATACCGCTCCGCCTCTTTCCCATCCCCCTCCACCTTCCCCGCCAGCGCCCCGGCCACCATTTCTAGAATGTTCATCATAAGGTCACTTCCCTGTGTGTGATTTAATGAAAGATTTATCCGCTTATCTATCACCCTCTCGCTGCTCAGCTTACGACGGCTTTTGACCATTGATTGCAGCAAAACTTAGACAATACATTTTTCAGATCACAAAACAAAAATTTATACAGTTGCAATCATCAAACTCGATTTCCTTTGTCTAATTTTATTGGACTCTCGTGGCAAAAAAATATCTGGTGTTCCACCATATACTTTAGCTAACTCCACGGATTCAGCATAATCAAGTTTGATGCTGCCACGCTCTACTTGAGACAACCACTGCTTACTTCGTCCCATGGGTTTCGCTGCTTGTTCAAGGGTAAAACCAATCTCTTTTCTTACCTCTCGATATCTAAACTCCATTTCTTATCGCCCCTCTTTTGTCTAATATAATTGGACATTTTTAGTATAGTCCATTATTTTTAGATAGTCAATATTTTTGTCAAAGTTTTTTGGATTTTGTTGCGTCCAGTATTTTTGGACTTATAATATTGTTAGGGGGTAGTGAAATGTCGTCTTTTGGGGAGATATTAAAAGAACTGCGTAAAGAAAAAAACCTTACGCAAGAAGATTTCGGTAAACAATTTAATGTAATCAAACAAACAGTTTCCAGTTGGGAAAATGGAAATAGCAGACCTGATATAGATCTTGCCGCCCAAATTGCGGACTATTTTAACGTCACCACCGATTATTTATTAGGCCGCAGTCCACACCGTAAACCAACAACATCAAACGATGTTCATTGCCCAGCCAACGATTCCGCCAGTAAACTACCGGCAGATGCCAAAAAATCCATCGAAGAGTTCACCCGCTACATATACGAAAAACACGGCCTTAAGCCCGAATAATATCATAAAACACAGCCTCCAGATAAAGCCTGGAGGCTGTGTTTTATAATACGACGCCGAATTTCAAACTCGTGTCCACGGTTTAGGAATTGAAAAATTCAAAGCTTGCACCACTTCTAATTTCTGTTTAGTCTATATTTTCATCGAGTACTAATAGAAATTGGTCCGCAAATTCATCAATCCATTGCATGACACCACTGGCATGTACATTAAGCGAAATTGCTGTATAGCTATCCGCACATTTGTCATCTCCAATAACAAATAAACTTGTATCATATGTGCTACCTTTCATCTCGATTACGCTGCTTCTAAGGAGGAAACTCAGTTATGACGCATCCCACAAGAACTCCGGCTGCAAAAAAACATCATTATTCCCCCCTAACACAGTCCGCACCATGGTGTACTCTACTACTATTTGTGCTGCTCTATCTACCGCGATACTCTTTGGCCATTACGCCAGCCATCGACGCGCAAGCAGCAACAGTAAGTAAAGCTGTCACGCCTGCTACTAATTTCCTATACGCCTTCTTAAAAATAAGTATACATTATCCCAGGATGTAGGAGTCTCATCCAAATCAATTTCCAATGTTTCTAAGAATCTTGCAGTCATCATGTAGTGACCAATTAGCAATGTAAGTTCGGCAATCTCACCTTCACCCAAATACTTTCTTATCGCTTCAAAGGTATCTGTTGATACTTTAACTTGACTGACACATTCATTTATAAACCGTAAAATCATTGCCATACGTTGATCAAAATATTGAAGATCATTCTGCGCAATCGCGTCTATATCCTTTGCACGCAATCCTTGCTGCATGGCTAAATGTGTGTGTTGCATTAACTCGTATGCTGAGTTGCTCATGCAGGCAACCCTTATGATAACAAATTCTCTATCTTTGGCAGACAAATACGTATCACGCAAAGCGGCACCCAACTCAGCATACCCATGAGTACTATTCTTTGTTCTCAATAACCCACGGAATAAATTAGACGGAAATCGGTCATATTCCGCTTTTTGTTCTGATGGCATGTTTTCTTGATTAACTAACTTTATTCTGGACATTATTTATTCACCACCATTTTCATCAATAATTGCAACTGGGCGTGCCCAGCCTGCCGAAGCCTTATAGACATTGACTGGCAATGCAATAACCTGAAAACCTGTTGGCGGTAGCTTATCTAGATTACCTAGTTTTTCTATCTGACAATATGGACGGATACAGCCGGCAAAATGACCTTCCCAAATGGTGGACGGATCCTTTGTTTCTTCAAAGTGTTTCCTCATAGAATTAAATGGGGTATCCCAACTCCATGCATCTGTACCAACCAATCGAACACCATGCTCGGTTAAATACAAAGTGCCCTCCCTGCCAATACCACAACCACTATCTAGGTAATTATCATCACCGTATTTGTCCCCCGCCGCAGTATTTACAAGAACAATATCCCCGGGTTGTAACTCATGTTTAATTCTCTCCAATTCCGCCTTAATTTCATCAACAGTGACAACATGACCATTCTCAAATTTACGAAAATCCAATTTAACGCCTGAACCAAAGAACCAATCTAACGGTATCTCATCAATAGTTGGCATTGGATTGCCACTATCATCAACGGCATGATAATGATATGGTGCATCAATGTGTGTCCCTGAATGAGTATTAATTTTTAAAATTTCCACTGCCCAACCTTGTTTTTGGGGTAAACCGTTAAGATTTAAGCCTGGAAAAATAGATACCATCTGTTCCGCTCCGGTTGTATGATCCGAATAATGAATTTCTGGAAGTTGTGATTTGGGATCGGATGCAATTCCGGCTTTTATGGCTACTGATAAGTCAATTATTTGTTGCTTTTTCCTCACTTTTTATCGCTCCTTTTGCAAAAATTTCGCTTACAAGAATTAATATTACGCTCAATTTAAAACCTTTACCGGCTTTAGCCTGTTCCAAGCTCCACCTAGATTGTTCTTTCTCGGCCTGAGCTATTTTTATCGCATGATTATTTTTAGTCGCCATAATAATACTATCTTCTAATGTCAACTCAAGCGGATTTGCCGCAGCGGTTTGAACAATACTAACCAAAGCGCATAGCATTGCGCTCATTTTTATTATATTTGCCAGCAGTTTCATCATTTCTACCTCATAGCATTTCGCGTAATTTTTCCCTTTGCTTATATATGTTTCGTATCAGCTTCCTTGTGTGAATTTCCCTCCGGCTCCACTTTAAACCAGGCGGCATACATAGTTGGTAATACAAGTAAAGTCAATATGGTTGCCCCAAATAATCCTCCGGCAATAGCAACAGCCATCGGTCCCCAAAAAGAGTTAAATATTAGAGGAATCATACCCAAAATAGCAGCCGCAGCCGTCAGCATAATCGGACGAAACCGCAGGACGGCGGAATCAATAATCGCGTTCCAGGGGGTTTCTCCCTCGGCTATATGCTTTTCAATCTGGTCAATTAAAATGACCGAGTTGCGAATAATTATCCCGCTAAGCGCAAGCACTCCAAGTTCAGCAACAAACCCCATAGGCCGCTGTGTAATCAACATTGAAAGACTGACACCAATAATGCCCATGGGTGCCGTCAGCAACGTTAATATCATCAACGATATTTTTTGTAATTGCAGCATCAGTAGAGTAATAATGATGAGAATCATGACGGGCGCAGGCTGTAAAAGCGATTTGATCGATATTTTGCTTCTTTCCGCCGATCCGCCTATGTCTATACTATAGCCCGGCGGCAGATTTTCTCGAAGCGTTTTAAGATTTTCATATACTTCACTGGTTGCATCATTACCCGTTACCCCGCTTATAGTATCCGCTTGGACAGTAATGGTTGGCTTCAAATTATACCGCCAAATCAAACCGTCTTCTGCTTGGAAACTGATTTTGGCAACTTGCTCTAAAGGCACAAATTTTCCATTACCGATATGAATATTAAGATTTTTTATCCGAGACAAATCGTTCCGATTTTCAGGATTGATTCTAAGAGATATGCTGACAGTACGGTCTTGTTCTCTAAATTCGGCTATATCCGCACCGGATAACTGCATTTGTAGGTTACTCGCTAAGGACTGACTGTCAATCCCCATCATCCGCGCTTTATCCTGATCCACTTCTACTTTCATTACTTTATTCTTTTCGTCCCAGTCATAGTTAACATTGGTAATGTTGGGATTAGCCGCCATAACATTACGAACTTCGCTGGCAATTTTCCTTACTTTATCATGGTCATAGCCACTAACACGAAGCATAACGGCATATGGTGAAGGCGGTCCCGTTTGTATGGTTTTTGTATGACCACGGACATTGGGAAATTTCTCCGCAAAGATGGTTTTCACTTTTTGCTCTAAATGTTTACGAGTTTCGGTGCTTTTAGCTATAATGGTAAATTGAGCGTATTTATCAGACGGCAAAGTGGGATCCATGGTTAAAACAAATCTTGGAGCTCCCTCCCCAACATAGTAGCTATAATTTACAATGTCTGAGTCATTTTCCAGTTGCTCCGCAAATTCTTTCGCCGTTGTTTCCGTTGCCTGAATGGATGAGCCTTCCGGTAAAGTCATTTCAACAATTAACTCCGGACGAGTAGAGCCTGGAAAAAATTCCTGTTTTACAAATTTCAGCAGGAAAATAGAGCCTATAAAACAAGCCAGTGTTAGACTCAACACCAGTTTACGGTTCAAGAGAAACCAGGTAAGTGTCTTTCTAAACAACGTATAGAATTTTGAATCGTACACATCATGAGCCGTTTCGGCTACCTTTACTTTAATCAATTTGAAACCAAACAACGGAGTAACTATTATGGATACAACCCATGAGATGAGTAAGGCAATCGTTACTACGCCAAAAATGCTTTTCGTATACTCTGAAGCCACTCCTTCAGAAAAGCCGATAGGAATAAATCCTGCACAGGTTATCAGTGTCCCGGTTAGCATAGGATAGGCCGTTACCTTGTAAGCATAACAAGCGGCATCAAACCGGCTCCATCCTTCTTCTAGTTTAACACTCATCATTTCTATCGCAATGATAGCATCATCCACCAGCAGGCCTAATGCAATAATTAAAGCTCCTAAGGAAACCTTGTGCAAATCTATGCCAAAAGTTTGCATACAGGCAAACACTCCTGCGATGACAAGCGGAATACACAAAGCAACAACTAATCCGGATCGAACACCAAGACTTAATAGGCTAATCGCCAACACGATAAGCAACGCTTCTAGCAGTGTCTCTAAAAAATCAGAAATCGCTTCTTTTACTACTTTAGGCTGATTAGACACCTGGTAAATTTCCAAACCAACCGGCAAATCACTTTTCACTTGCTCTATTGTTTTTACCAGATTATCCCCTAATGTAAGTATATTACCGCCTTTTTCCATGGATATATCTATACCAATTGCCGGTTGACCATTGAAATACATTTTTGGTTCCATCGGTTCCGTATAGCTTCGCTTAACACTGGCAATATCGCCCAATCGAAAGGTACTCCCGTTTGCACGTATAGGCAGGTTGCGGACATTTTCAATATCATTGAAGGTTCCGCTGACTCTTAAATATACGTTATCTGTCGCCGTTTCAACCATCCCGGCCGGCATCATCGAATCCTGTGTCTTTACGGTATTAATAATAAGATTGGGGTCAATCCCCAGTTGCGACAGTTTACTGTTCTCAATTTCCACATAAATCTTTTCTTCCTGCACTCCCAGCAGGTCAACTTTTTTTACACCTTTAACTCCTAAAAGAACCCGACGGATTTTTTCCGCCCTTTCCCGCATTTCCTCATACGAATATCCATCAGATGTCAGAGCATAGATAGATCCAAAAACGTCATCAAAGCGGTCATTAAACGAGGGTCCGATTACCCCCTGCGGTAAGGTATGCCTAATATCATTAACCATATTTCGAACTTCGAGCCAGGTAGACCGGATATCTTTGCTTTGGACAGCATCTTTTAAGGTAACATAGATTACGGCTTGCCCCGGTTTGGAATAGCTTTTTATATAATCCACTCCCGGAGTATCTTGAAGTTTTTTCTCAAGTTTATCCGTTACTTGCTCTTCTACCTCACGCGCACTCGCACCGGGCCACGCCACTGAAACAACCATCTGGCGAATGGTAAAGTCAGGGTCCTCCATTCTTCCCAGGTGATAATAGGAAAACACGCCAGCTATAAAGGTCACAATGATAAAGTAATACACCAACGATTTGTGATTTAACGCCCATTCCGTCAAATTTAGTTGTTTCATTGCTCGTCACCAGCCCTAGCTACTTTTTGACCCTGGTAAAGCTTATGCACCCCAGCTGTAACAATGGTTTCCCCAGGCTGAATACCGCCTATTACTTCGACCGTATTATCGCCGAATCTGCCTACAGTTATAGGACGCAACACTACGACATCATCTTGAATAACCCACACATTGGTTGTATCGCCATTTTGGTAAATTGCCGATAAAGGAATATACATACCGGGTGCTTTCCCATCCTCTCCAATAGCAGCTTGCGCCGTCATACCCAGTTTCAATTCAGGCGCTGGATTGACAATGGCTATGCGTACTTTATACGTCCGTGAAACTTTATCCGCGATAGGCGATACTTCTCTAATCTTTCCATCAAGCGCAACCCCCGGCAACGCCCAAAAGCTCACTTTGATCTGAGACGCTTTACGAATATTTTCAACCTGATTCTCGGGAACATTAATTTCTACTTCCATTTCGCCTGTTTTTACCACTGTAATAACAGGCTGCCCCGCACCTACGACTTGCCCAGCCTCTGCGTTTATACCGGCTACAACACCTTCGCCATCGGCATATAAGGAACTGTAGTCCAATTGATGAGAACCTTGAGCATATTGCGCATTTGCCTGTTGTACTGCCGCGACCGCACTGTCGTAAGCACTTTGATATTGTTCATAAACGGCGCGTCCGACAACGCCATCCTGATACAGTTGACGGTATCGATTTAAGTTATTTGCAGCCAATTGTAACTGCGATTCAGCGGCAGCTACTTGCGCCGAACCTATATTTACCGTCTGCTGAATATCTTTGGCGTCAATTTGCATCAGTACATCCCCTGCATGAACCACACTGCCTAAATCCACATTCCGTTTTACAATTCTTCCGCCGACTTGAAAGGCTAGTTGTGTTTCGTACCGCCCCCGCACCTCGCCGGAATAGGTATTCCCATTAGTCGAAGACCCAATCTGTACAGTACTGGCTTTTACCAATGCTATATTTTCCGGAGAGGTATTGCTTGAAAACTGGTGTCTACCAATAAATAGTGCCACTGAACAAAGTAAAATAATACCTGCTGCCACATAATAGTACCGTGTTTTTCCCCTCAATCTGTACAAACCACTCACTCCTTGTAATATCACTTATTGCTTACAGATACTGCCACTATGCATTCATTCTTTACAGTTCAATAATATGGGCCTTAATAGCCTGCCCTTCAGGAAGGATGGCTTTATTGATCATGTAATGGAACCGACCCAGCTGCCTAATCTGATCGACTCGTACATCGGTATGCCAGCCGGTATCAATTAACACAAGTCCCTTGGATGTTCGATTAGAAACGTAAAAACCAGAAGGGTAAATGGACCGAAATCTGCCGGTATAGGCAATAGGATTGAGATTGTTTTCATGGAAAGGTAATGCTTTGTCAACCTGAACCTTACCACACTCTAAAACATGGATTTTAATAGACTCATTCATAATTTTGTACCTCCCTATTTCATTTACTAAACGATCGGTGAATGAAATTACCTAAAAGTTACCTCTTGACGTCGTTACCGTCAAGAGGTCTTCCATAAGTCCAGAATATAGTCTATAAATCGCTCTCGATAACTCTCCCTAGAAAGATCCCCTATAAAATTGAAATTGAAAAGCTTGTTAATAATGCTCACTATACCTATAGACATGAATTGTTTGGCGGCCATCTCAAAATCCATATTTCGGATTTCGCCTTTTTGATGTTTGCTTGATAAAAACTCACTAAACCACTTTAACCGCTCTTGAAACAGATGGGAAAGCTCATTTGTCTCTTTAAGATCCATTAAATCGCTTTCTCTAAATAAAATTTTTATTAGTTCCAAGTCACCGGAAAATAGCTCATCGCACAACATATATATTTTATGTAGGGCTTCCCGCAGTGGCAGATTCTCTATGTCTGGATTGGCCGCATTAAGTTTTTGTAGGCGCTCGGCAAAGCTTTCCTGTAAAATAACAGATAATATTTCTCTTTTTCCACCGGGAAAATAGTGGTATAAAATACCATCAGACATATTTAATTCCCGATTAATGCTGCGAACCGACGTACCATTGTAGCCTTTTTCGGCAAAGAGCATTTTTGCCGAATTTAAAAGTTTTTGACGGGTTTCAGCAGCTTGCTCTTGGCGCAAATTTCGCTTAGAATTTTGCATATAACTCATTCTATTCTCCCTAGAAAAAAAATTAGTTAAACAATCGTTCAACATAAGATTATAGCAATAATCTAGCATTGTCAATGATTAATTGTCAACTACCATGTCTATATATTAAAATCCTTGTGAATGTCTTTTTTATGCAATTATTTTATGCCTGCCATCTCGCACAAATCTTATAATTTCATGTAAAGGGTGTCGACCCTCGGAACAAACATTCGCCTAGACTTTGAGTCTAGGCGAACATAACACACACATATTTATTTTACCTAAGACTGTCCAAGCCTTTGATATCAGCCTATTTCCGTTGTATCAACGCCACGCACTCAACATGTGTTTTTCTTTACGCAAATTACCCCAACAACAAAACTTTTTATTCATTACTATGGACTTTATCCGACCATCCCTCAGCCCTTTTAAGTATTAATTTATTTCAACATAGTGCAATGGGATAACCTTATAACCCGAATAATCGTTCCGCATTTAAGTAACATATTTTACTTCTGTTTTCTTCATGTATCGGCGCCGTTTCGATAAAGTGTACCGCCTCTTGAGTGCTCTCCATCGGGTAATCCACCAAAAAAAGAATCCGTTCTGATCTCATTACGCTTACGGCACAGTTCAGCGATTCTGGCTAAAAATGACCGCTGGTTGGTTGTAATCAGCATATTTTCCTTAACATAGTCAGCGGGATTCTTTTGGAGACTCTTGCCGTGTTTAGCAATTCTCCACCGTCCGTCAAGACGGCAAAGGACATAAAGCAACATCTCACCGAGTTGTCCCAAAATCAGCGTAGCTCTTGGAAAAGCATCGGGGAACCCCTTTAGGATAAAATTGTAAAGTAGAAGTAATTACTAATTTATACCTGAGTAAAGCAGCGCCTTCACATATTTGTTCATACATCGAAATTAATTGTTTAAAATGCAAAAAAACACTCCGTCAAAATTTAAGCAAGCGTTACAAGAAATACATTTTGCCGCCCGCGTATCCCCATTTTCCCACCGTTTCACAAGGTCGGGTTCAGCAATCAATGGACGTGCCAGCGAAAAATATTCAATCGCCGTAGTGTTTAAGATACTGAGCATCACATCATAATCGCGCTCCCCGCCGTCTAGGATGACAGGAATAGGTATTTCTGCTGCAAGTTCTGCCGCAAATTTTTTAAAGTAGGCCGGAGGCCGGGGCGATATATCCTGCCAATCACCGGTAATTTCAATTGCATCGATGCCTTGTTCTGCCAATTTTCCGCACACATATTTACATTCTTGAAATGTCATTCCCGGTACTATGGAATCTACCGCGTTTATCTTCATTATAATCGGAAAGAAGCTACCAACTCTTTCACGCACTACCCGGCACAAGTCTAAAATCATCCTTGCTCGGTTTTCGATACTACCGCCATATTCATCCTTCCGGCGATTATAGTATGGTGAAAGAAACTGATTTAAAAGAAACCCCTGTGCCCCCTGGATTTCCACTCCATCGAAGCCAATTTCTTTCGCCTGCTGCGCAGCATCAGCAAAGGCCATTTGCATACATCGGATAGTCTCTCTGCTCATTTCTCTCGGCTGAACTTTAGTTCGAACGTTTTCGACGGCACTCGGCCCCCATACTACCCAATTGTCCTTGTAGCTAAATGAGCAGTACCCAATTTGGAGGATTATTTTCGTGTCATATTGATGAACCATCTTCGTAATTTGTTTATATTGATTAGTAAAAGAATTTCCGTCAACTCCCCCACTAAGAACATCGGTAAACTCCGTTATAATGATTCCAACGCCGCCTTGTGCCAATTCTTGGTAATATTGATACAATTCACCAGTAAGATCACTAACACCAGTATTTTCATAAGTTCCCGCACGAACAAGACGGTTCTTTAATCTTATACTTCCCACTCTTGTTTTATCGAACAAAGATTTCATACAATTGCCACCTTAATTCTATCTTCTCACCGGAGACTTAATTATCAACGCGGGGTATGCTTCCACCGATTATGCAACCAAAACCATTCATGCGGAAACTGACGAATATGCTTTTCAATAATAGTCGTAAGCTGCTGTGTAATAGCAAACACATCCGCATCGCGCTCAGCCGTTTTCTCCACAAATATAGGCTTATGCAATCTTACAACATGACCGCCATTTTCTCTTTCCGTAATAAATGCTGGTACAATCGGCACGTTCTTTATTCTGGCCAACGCCGCCGCCCCGGTCGCCGTAGACGCCGGAACACCGAAAAAATCAACAAAGGTTCCTTCTTTACCAGCATCTTGATCCATTAATAACCCAATAATCTTCCCTGTTCCCAATAACCGCATCATTTCGCGCACCTCGGCTTTGTAAACCAACTGCATACCGGAGAGAGCTCGATATTCATTGATAAACCGATTCATTGCTGCATTAGTCTGTTTTTGAGCCACCCCAACCACAGGGAATCCATTAAACGCTAGTGTCGGCCCCAGTAGCTCCCAATTACCGCTATGAGCCGTTGCTATTACAACGCCTTTGCCAAAAGCCAAAGCAGCCGATAAATATTCACGACCTTCAATAGTAACTAACTGATTAATACTGTTCTTGCTTAAAAGCGGAAACCGCAATACCTCTACCAACATTGGCCCAAAACGGGTCGTACTGCATTTCACTATAGCACTCGCCATTCGCTTATCCAAATTGAGACTACGCATACTATTTTCGACAGCCATTTTCTTTCGCTTTTCCGGTACAAGCAGCCAACAAAGGCTACCGATTAGTTTCCCGATACCATGCCTCGCTTTCAACGGTAACATACAAAAAAAACGACTAATCAGTTTCATTATGTAATAGACTAGCATACGGCACCTCCTTTTTATCGTCCTGATGGTCTTTAATTGCCGCTTCAATAATTTTGTTCATCCGACCGCTATATTTTCATGATGAAGATCCTACTCTGCATCACCATTACCCTGAAACTAAACGGAGACTTGATCATTATTCAGTATACCCGTTGAAAAATAAACCCTTAGTGCGATGACCACTGGTCCGGTAGGAATAGAAGCTTTTTCCCCAAAAACCTACAACATGCATATCTATTTCATTACCCGGATACCACTCGTATCCGGTACTACACACATTCCATTTGACGCCGTTGCTAAAACAAATAACACGGTAATTTTTCACTTGCTAAAATATACCCAAATCTTCACGCATCATAAAATAGTGGTTAAACCTATGCCCGCGCCTTTTTTCTTAATGCCACCATCACTAATGTTACGATATTCAAAGTTCAACACCGCGGTATCGGTTATTTTATAGCAAGCTCCTACCTCAAACTCATATGGAGAGTCATTATGCAATTTGCCGACACCAAGCAGAGCGGCATAACCGCTCCACTGATCATTTAACGGTATAGTAGCAGCCAAACCATAGAGCATTTTTGATTCCGAATGATAATTTCTATTACCCACAATCACTCTGGTTTGACCCTTTTCATCTATGTAAAATTGACCATAAAAATCATTCATATTAGTATCTTCATCCCAGTCCACATGTTGAAAGCCGATTGCAAAAGTTGAATTAAGCTGCGTTGTAAAGCTATAATCTTTGCTCTTATCTCCATTATGGTTTGAAAGACTAAATGCTGATTGTTGCGATTCTACGTCAATAACAGGCAGTGCAAAAGCAGTACCAATTTGCAAAATCAATGCAGCTATCATGAGTAACAATATCTTTCTCATTTTAAATACCCTCCTGAAATCAAATTTAAGATATTCATCTTTGCATTATGTAATAATCATCGACCAACAATAGTAGTTATTCAACCAATTCCAAATTATTCTGTTTTCATGCCACTAAGCCCATCATCAACAAAAATATAACACGTTTTCAATTTCATTAGTCCCTATATTACAATCAAACAGGCTTAGGGATTATAAGACCACAGCCTGTTTGATTGGAATCTCAAAATATGTAAATCAATAATATTTTGTCATATCTTACATATCGCCACTGTAAAATTTCTTTGCTTACTCAACCTGTACCCCGATGGCTTTATCCAGTTTGGCCCTGCTGGCATTATAGTCGTACAAAGCCTTAGTATAATTGGTCTTGGCGGTATTTAAGGCAAGTTCCGCATCGATTACATCCAAATTTATGCCAATGCCGTTGTTATAACGTTTCTGGGCCACATCGAAATCGGTTACCGCTTCTTCCACCGCAACCTTATTGGTTTCAATGCGTTTTTCAGCTTCTTTCAAGCTTAAATACGCCTGGCTCACTTCTAAATTTATGGCTTCTGCCGTATCCTTGGACTGTTCTTCCGCCTTAGCCTTTGCGTATTTTGCTTTCTTTATCTTAGCATCGGTGATACCGGAATCGAATACATCCCAAGTCGCCCTGACAACCGCTGACCAACCATAATCGTGACTTGTACCTGGATAATCGGTATCATCCCACGTTTGCGTACCTATCAAACTCACGGTAGGCAGCTTGTCACCTCTAGCAATATCTACTTGCTTTTCGGCGATGGCTACTCCCACCTCTACCTGCTCCAGCTCAGAACGGTGTTTTAAAGCATACTGAATGCTTTCCTCCATCGTCATGGAATAAGGAACATACTCCAACTGGCTTTTTAACTCCAGCTGACCGTGAAGAGGCAGCCCCATATCATAATTTAGTTTATAGACAGCTAACTCATAGCCGTTTTGCGCCTTTATCAGATTATCCTGGACATTCGCAACCTGCACCTTAGTACGAAGAACGTCGGCTTTGGCGACTACCCCTGCGTCAAACTGGCGCTCTACATTGTGTAAGTGGTTGGTAAGCGTATCCACCGATTGTTTGGCAACCTCCAGCAAATTTCCTGCCTGAAGAACCTGATAAAAATCGACGGTAGTATCCAGTTTTATCTGCTGTTTACTGGTGGATAGACTTAAATCAGCCACTTTCGCGCCCAATTTTTGCGCCTCAATCGCATTTTCCACCTTTCTCCCAGTGTAGAGCGGAACTGCCAGAGTCAGTTTATTACTAAAATAATTGTACGGATCAACGGAATCTAGTGAGCCGATATAGGACGGCGGCTCTGTCAAACGTGCATTGGTATTAGTATAAGTAAGAGAAAAGCCTTTGTTTCCCTTGGCCTCTTCCAACGCCCATGCCGACTCTTCCTTACTGGCGTCAGCCATTTTTACTTTATGACTATTGGTGAGAGCCAAACGAATGCTTTCTTCCAACGTTAATTCTGTAGGACTCGCCAAAACCGGCATACACACACTGGCAAACGCCGTTGTTAAAAGAACAGCAGCCGCATGTCTTTTAAGTTTCATGTTCTATTCCTCCGCAAAAGCTATTTTTCATTTATTACTTCATTACCAAGTACATTTCCTACTGACTGATTCGAGAAAAGTTACTATTCGGACTGTCGCTGGTTCCGTTCGGCTCAGCTTTATACCAGACGGCGTACATCGTCGGCAGTACTAATAACGTCAGGATGGTTGCTCCGAAAAGCCCCCCGGCGATGGCTACCGCCATCGGTCCCCAGAATACACTTGACACTAATGGTACCATACCCAAGATAGCGGCGGCGGCCGTCAGCATAATAGGACGAAACCGGATTACCGCAGCATTGATAATGGAATCCCATAACACTTCACCGGCAGCAAGCTGCTGCTCAATCTGATCAATGAGTATAACGGAGTTACGCATAATAATCCCCGCCAAGGCCAGTATACCCAGCTGCACGACAAATCCCATCGGGCTATTGGTTACCAATAATCCGATACTTGCACCGATAATCCCCAGCGGTGCCGTCAATAAGGTTAAGATTACCTTAGGGATACTCTGCAATTGGAACATTAAGAGCGTCAGTATGGCAATGACCATCATTGGAACAGGTTCCATCAGCCATACCATTGCCTTTTCACTCATTTCCAGCGGACCGTCGACCTGAATCGAATAGCCTGCCGGCAAGCTGTCCCTCAGACCTTTTAACTCGTTATAAATCTTTTTATTGGCGTCATTGCCCATGACACCCTCGGCAACATTCGCCTGAATCGTAATAGTGGGTTTTAAATCCCGCCGCCAGATCAGCCCTTCTTCAGCATCATAGCTAATCTTGGCGATTTGTTCAAGCGGTACAAACTTTCCAGTAGGCAGGGCAATATTCACATCTTTTATTTTAGATAAATCTTGCCGGTTAGCCGCGTCGAGACGGAATACGATGCTGACAGTTTTATCTTTTTCACGATACTCGGCAATAGGTGCGCCTGACAAGTATGTCTGCAAACTGGTGGCCAGTGTCTGACTGTCAACCCCCAGCGCCCGCGCCTTATCCTGGTCAACCGCCAGATGCATGACTTTATTTTTTTCATACCAGTCGAAATTGATATCTTTGATGGTCGGATTCTGAGCCATGTCGGCCCGTACTTGATCTGCAATCTCTTTCACTTTATCATGATCAGGACCCGTCACCCGAAGCGCCACAGGATAGGGCGAAGGAGGTCCCATCTGAATAACCGATGTATTGGCGCGAACACTAGGAAACTCTGTATTGAGTATGTCTTTAACCTTTTTTTCTAAGGCTTTTCGCGCTTCAAAATCCTTGGCAACAATGACAACCTGACCAAAACTGGTATTCGGAAGCGTTGGCGTAGCCGTCAGTACAAAGCGGGGTGCACCTTCACCGACATAATAGGTATAACTGACAATATTGGGGTCGCCTTGAATAAGGGAAGAAAAGCGCTGCACCTCTTGTTCGGTTGCCACCTGAGAAGCTCCTTCCGGTAAACGCATATCTACCATAAGCTCCGGACGGGACGAGGCGGGGAAAAACTCCTGTTTAACCAGTCCTAATAACGCTACAGACCCTAAAAAACTAACAGCTGTCGCGGTCAAAACTATCTTGCGGTGCGTCAAGCACCATACCAGAATATCCTTAAACATCCGGTAGAATTTTTTGTCGTAAATGTCCGTCGCCTCTCCATGCTCGTGCAATTTGACTTTGATCAATAAATACCCCAAAAGCGGCGTAGCCGTACCGGCAACCACCCAGGATATCAAAAGAGCGATGGTGACAACGGAGAAAATACTCCCCACAAATTCGGCCGCACTGCCTATCGAAAACCCTACAGGGATAAACCCGGCGCAGGTAACCAGCGCCCCCGTAAGCCTAGGATAAGCCGTAGCCGTGTACGCGAAACAGGCCGCTTCCAGGCGCGTCCACCCCTGCTCAAGCTTAACGTTCATCATTTCTACCGCGATGATGGCATCATCCACTAATAGCCCCAGCGCAATAATCAGAGCCCCTAGTGAAATTTTCTGGAGATCAATCCCCAGTATTTTCATAGCTATGAATACACCGCAAATAACCAAGGGTATACATAGCGCAACAACCACCCCGGAACGCATGCCGAGGCTGATAAAGCTGACAATAAGCACAATAATAACCGCTTCCGCCAGCGATTCAACAAACTCATCAATGGACGATTTTACAACCTTGGGCTGATTAGCCACCGTATTTAATTCCAGACCCAGAGGCAAATTCCTTTTTATATCAACCAAAGTTTTATCAAGGTTTTCACCTAACGTAAGAATGTTACCGCCTTTGGCCATTGATACAGCCAGTCCAATCGTCGGCTGCCCGTTATAAAACATTTTCGGTTCGGCAGGATCAACATAACTTCGCTCAATCTTCGCAATATCACCCAAACGGAAGCTCCGTCCCGCCACATTAATGGGCAGCGTTTTCAGTGCGTCCACACTTTCAAACATCCCGCTTACCCTTACATTGACTTCATCCGAACTCGTTTCAATCTTACCCGCCGGCACCATAGCGCTTTGCGTCTGCACGGCGCTGACAATAATTCGTGGGTCGACACCCAATTGAGCCAGCTTGCTTGTTTCCATTTCAATATATATTTTTTCGGGTTGAACCCCTACCAAATCCACTTTTTTTACATTCGGCACACTGAGCAGAGTGCGGCGAATGGCTTCGGCATGCTCCCGCATTTCCTCATAACTATAACCGTCGCCGGTTAGCGCGTAAATGGTACCGTAAACGTCATCGAACCGATCATTAAAATACGGCCCCATCACCCCCTGGGGCAACGTTCCTTTTATATCATTACACATATTGCGGACTTCCAGCCAGGTGGGCCGAACTTTATCTTCCGTAATGTTATCTTTCAGATTGACATAAATTACGGCCTGACCGGCGCTGGAAAAACTTTTGACATAGTCCAGCCCGGGGGTATCCTGCAATTTTTTTTCTAGCTTATCGGTCACTTGTTCTTCCACTTCTTTGGCACTCGCCCCCGGCCAAGCCACACTTACTATCATCTGCTTGATGGTAAAATCCGGATCTTCCAGACGGCCTAGCTTCTGGTAGGAAAAGATCCCGCCAAGGAAAATAACCAGCATAAAATAATATACTAATTGCCTATGATGAAGAGCCCATTCGGTGAGGTTAAACTTTTTCATTGCACATCACCACCGGCCACGCGGATTTTTTGGTCTTGGCGCAGCTTATGCACACCGGAAATAACAATTTGCTCTCCAGGAGCAAGCCCCTGCACTACTTCTACCTTATCCTTGCCGTAACTGCCCAACGTCACTTGCCGTAAAGTTACCGTATCGCCATTGACTACCCATACGGAAGGAACATCATTAGTCTGATATATTGCGGAAAGAGGAATATATAAGACGGCTTGTTGTCCGGCTCCGCCAAGAACGCTGACAGCAGCGGTCATCCCCAGCTTCATCTCAGCCGGAGGATTTACTATACTGATCCGTGCTTTATACGTACGCGATACTTTATCCGCAACCGGCGCAATTTCCCGGACCTTTCCGTCTACACTAACGCCAGGCAGCGCCCAAAAGCTGACTTTGATTGCTGGCGCTTTACGCACCTCTTCCACTTTGTTTTCCGGAATATTGATTTCTACTTCCTGTTCACCGCTTTTTATCAAGGTCACTACCGGTTGTCCGGCACCAACTATTTGCCCGGATTCGACCGCAATAGCGGCTACGACTCCGTCACTATCGGCATACAGGCAGCTGTAATCCAATTGATTTTCCCCTTGGGCATTACGCGCTGAAGCCTGTCGGACAGCCGCCACCGCCGCATCGTATTGGCTTTCCACCTGTTCATACGCTGCGCGCCCCACTACCCCGTCTTCGTAAAGCTGTTTGTACCGGCGCAAATTGCTTTCGGCCAGTTTCAATTGCGACTCAGCGGCATACACTCCAGCCGAACCCATAACTACATTTTGCTGAATATCCTTAGCATCGATTTGCATAAGTATGTCACCGGCGTGTACGATACTGCCTACTTCTACATTACGCTTTATCACTTTGCCGCCTACCTGAAACGCCAGCTGACTTTCATAACGGCCCCGCACTTCTCCGGCATATGTATTTCCCCCTGCATTAGCATCCAGACCAACGATAGAAGTGCGCACAAGCGGTACATCTTCTGTTACGTTTTTTGCCGCATTAGGTTTTAGCACAGCCCATGCTACTAAGCAAACTACCAGAATTGCCGCCAACCCTAAATACCTTTTGTACTTAACTAAATTCTGCAAATTCTCTCACTCCTATAATAATATTAGAAACCATTAGTCCGGAATAACTTCAACGACTAATTCTACGTAGCCGATTATTCCCCTTGTATTATTTTGTAGATTTTTGTTCTATTTTGTATTTTACTGCATTTGACTGATTTAAGTCAGTCGTGTGTAAAAAGAACCTCAGTGCTAGCCAAATTCAATTATCGAAAGATAATACACCTTCTTCCATTCCCAGCGCTTTTTCCAGCAGCATCTTAGCAATGGTAGCCCTCTGCTGCATTTCTTCCGGGGGGTATTTATTATAAACCGCTTCATGCATGCACCTAAAAATCGAAAAAATGAAATCAGCGGTACCCCGTATACAGGAAACATGAAAAATCCCCTGTTGAACTCCTTCTTCAATCACGGTAAGCAAAGTCGGCATAACCGTTTTTTGCCCCTGACGGCCTACCTTATCTAATATATGCATATGTTCATCAGTATAGAGATATTCAAATAACAGTCCTCCTTCGGTGTTAAGACAACTCATAGCTTGACGGATAATCCAATCTATCTTTTCAATGGCATTCATAGCCTTATTGTTAACAATGGCTTCCGCTTCCGCAATCTTAGCCGAAAAATGGCGATATACTAAAGCTTCCAGCACTTCTTCCTTGGATTTAAAGTAGTAGTAAAAAGTGCCTTGCGCCACCCCGATTTCTTTCACAATATCGCTGATGGCCGTTTTGTGGTAGCCCATCGTATTAAACATCGCTTCCGCCGTATCTAATATTTCCGCCATTCGAATCTGCGGATCTTTTGTAATTCTCGCCATAATACCATTCCTCTTCCACCGACTGACTTCAATCATATTGTAATATTCTTCTTATTCCCTGTCAATATAAAAGTAAGTTTCGAGAAACACCTCCTCGTATAATAAAGGTATTCAAAAGCCAACTGAAGATAAGACAGGTAGCTATTTCGTTATAAATAATCAGGGGCTGTCTCATTAAAGAGAGATTTCGCTATATATTGTGACTGCATTCGAGCAAGATTCACAATATACGGTAGAAAAAAATCTTAGTGAGACAGCCCCTGATTAGAACCATCAATAATTTTTTTTATTATGACGAAACACAGTCCCTATCCCTGTGCCCGCTAAAAATTATTTTTCTTATTCGGAAAAAAGTGAAACTCCCGCAAAAGGAAGCCTGGCAGGAGTCCGAAAACTAAAAACTAATTGCTATTTATTTTTTTCTTGCAGTGCTTTTATATCATTATAATACTCTGTCGTAAGCCTGTTGATCTCCTGCTGTTTACTATTAAATTCTTTAATTTTTTCCTCGGTAAGTGTATCTGAGTCAACGGCTTGAATAAGTCCATCAAATGCGCCTCTAGTTGTGTCTAATGCTTTAATGCCTTTATTATGAATATCCTGCACATCCTGCGTCTGTGGTTTGTATTGCCTCTGTTTTTCGGTAATATCTGTTAGATTTTTCAAAACTTCATTTAGCAATTTCACTTTTTCTTCTTTATTGTTGCCGACACTACTGATTTTTTTCATAAAATCTGAACTAACGGCCTGTATTTCTTTGTCGGCGCTTTGTTCAAATTTTACATACTCAACCAAATCATTTTTAACAGAAGTACCACAGCCTGCACAAATAACCACCAATAAAACGGAAAGTATTATGACTATTTTTTTCAACTTCTTTTCCTCCATCTGTTATATTCGCTAGTCTACAAACCCACAAAATACCGTCACATGATTTTCATACCAAAGCATAACTTCAAAGGTATTCTCCATAGAAGTCATCAAAACACATTTATGGTACTTTATTTCCTTATTTCCCACAATAGTCCAAAAGCCCTATTTTCTGAGGCTAATACAAAAAAAACTGCCGATATTTTGTATCGGCAGAACACCCCTTACTTATTGCGTTTTAGCGGACAGCTTTTGTTCAATTACATTTTTGGGCATATACCCAAGCATGCGTTCCACTGGTTCATTATCCCGGAACAAAATCATAGTCGGCAGACTCCTGACACCATATTGTTGCGCTAACGCCCGGTTAGCATCAACATTTAGCTTAACAAAATGGATCTTGTCACCAATTTCAGTAGCCAACTCCTCTAAAATAGGTTCCAGTTTATTACAATAACCACACCAGGGAGCCCAAAAATCTACCAAGACCGGTTTGGCGGCATCCAACACTTCCTCCTGGAAATTACCGTCATTGATTTCCATAATGTTTGCCATTGCCATCCTCCTAGATATTAATACCTTGAACCAAGGTGTTACCATCGATTACGCATTTCCACCATAACGCAGGACTGAACAATATTCAGCCCTAACTCGCGGGCCAGTGAAACAACGGAAGCTCCGTCAGAACCAGGCTGAAACCAGATATTCTTAATACCGAGTTCTGCGCATTGACGCACAATCTGCTCTCCCACCTTCGGCGGCACAACCAGGTTAACCACATCGGGCTTTTTCGGCAAATCACTAAGCGTCTTATAACAGATATTACCCTGAATTTCTTCTATCCCAGGATTGACAGGATACACGGTAAGTTCACTGTTGTCCAGTAAGAACCGGAAAATCTTATACCCGAATTTATCCTTATTATTGTTGGCCCCCACTACAGCCCAAGTTTTTAATTCCAACATTTGCTCAACACTATTCACATTATGCCTCCCTGACAACATCGACTCCACTGGCTGCTTCAGCCTTGCTTAATTATAGCATTTTCACTCTATATAAGCACCTTTTAAATAGACCGTTCCCATAATCGTTCTGACTATATCTTTCACATGACTAGTAATCAGCACATTATCTGCATAGAAATACATCGGAATAATCGGGGAGTCTTCCACCAACAACTTTTCCGCATCATGCATGGCTTTAATTCGCACTGCCTGATCAGTTGTATTTCGAGCCGTCTGAATTAGCGCATCATATGCCGGATTACTATAACCGGAATTGTTATTTCTGTTTCCTGTTTCGAACAGTTCCATAAAAGTCATAGCATCGTCATAGTCGCCCACCCATTCATCCCGGGCAAACTGAAAGTTATGACTGTCCAGGGTATCATAGAACACCTTGCGTTCCTGATTGGTCAATTCTACTGTTACTCCGAGATTCTTTTTCAGCATTTCCTGCACCGCTTCCGCCAGAACCTTGTTATTGTCGCTCGTATTATACAGAAGCGTAATGGTTGGCAGACCCTTACCACCCGGATATCCGGCCTCAGTCAACAGTTTTTGGGCGGTTGCTACATCATTGTCGGCAATATAGTCGCCGCCTTTCACCCGAAAGTCCTCTCCGGCGGCCACATCAGGCACACCATAAGGAACTATCGCCAACGCTATCTTTTGTCCGCCCCTAAGCACCCGGCTGACTATATCCTGACGGTTTATCGCCAGGCTGAAAGCTTTACGGACTTTGGGGTTATCAAAAGGAGCTTGCCGGACGTTAAAGGAGTAGTAATACGTCCCGAGAGACGGGTACACCTTTACTTTTCCTTCTTTCTGCAAGCGGGGTAATTCAGTCACAGGCGGATTTTCCGCCATATCCAACTGGTTATTCTCAAACATCGTCAATACTGTACTGTTCGATTCCACAAAAGAAAACTGTATGCCCGGCAGTTTAACCTTAGCTGCATCCCAATACTGGTCATTTTTTACCACTTCCACTTTATCCTGATGCGTCCAGCTAGTCATTTTAAAAGGCCCGTTGCCCACATAACTTTTCGCGTCGGCCGCCCAGTTTTCATTGGAAGTTGCCAGCTTTTTATTAACCGGGTAATATGTCTGGCAGGAAATCAGCGACAAAAAATAAGGTACGGGCTTTTCCAGCGTTACCTGCAAACCATTATTGCCGACCGCCTTTACGCCGACCTCGCTTTCCTCTACCTTGCCGGCATTGTACGCTTCCCCGTTTTTCAGATAAAACAGTTGATACGCGTAATCCGACGCCATTTCCTTGCTAAGAGCCGTTTTCCAGGCATACTCAAAATCCTCCGCCGTAACCGGATCCCCATTAGACCACTTTAGCCCCTGTCGCAAATAGAAAGTGTACGTCAAACCATCGGGAGAAACCTCCCAGCGCTCAGCTGCGGCAGGCACAGGTGCATTATTACTATCTAATGTGGTCAACCCTTCAAACAGTTGGGCTTCAATATTCCCAGCGGCTATACTGGTAGATTTCCGGGGATCAAGCGATTCCGGCTCAGCCCCCACCGCGTACCTAAGGGTTTTGCTTTGTTTATCCCCGAACCAACTGCAACCGCCTATCGCCAACGCTACCAGCAGAATACCGATAATAACCGTAGTTTTTTTCGCAAACACTATCTTCATCCTTTCTCATTTGCCATAGTAATAATTTGTACCACATGCCGCTAAAGCATACGGCAAGGTTTTTTCTTTCAAAAAAGCGAATATGTATTCATACCTTAAAACGGGAGTTGATACTTTGTATAAAGAATCCAACCTAAAAACCATGCTAAACGAAATGTTAGACACTGTGCCGGGGATATATTCCATAGCCGTACAAGACCTTGCCACCGGCCGTGAGCTACTAATAAACCCAGGCAAACTACGCTCTGCCAGTCTTATTAAACTATTTATTATGATAGAAGCCTTCCGTCAAGCGAGTCTGGGACAAATTTTTCTCGAAGAAACTGTGATTATCCAAGCCTGTGACCAAGTAGGCGGAGCCGGGCCACTGGAACATGTCTCCCCCGGTACCCAAAAGACCTGGTCTGAACTCGTGGAACTCATGATAATCGAAAGTGATAATACTGCCACTAATATTTTGATACGTAAACTTACTATGACCGCGATTAACACCACAATACAGTCTCTTGGCTGTCCCGATACGCTACTGCAGCGAAATATGATGGATTTTGCCAGCGCCGCTAATGGTTGGGAAAATTACACCTCCGTGGTCGATGTAGCCCAGGTGTTGGAGAAACTTTACTTTCACCGCTGCCTAAACTCTGAACTGGATGAAACCATGCTGGCTATTCTCAAAAATCAGCAAGACCGCTGTAAGATTCCGCAAGGGTTACCCCAAGGAACCATAGTGGCGCACAAAACCGGCGAGTTAGACGGGGTAGAGCATGACGCCGGTATCATCTACCATCCGGAAAAACCTTTCCTGCTTATCATCATGACTGAAAACCTTCCCGACCCGCTATGCGCTCAAACTACCATCGCTGCGCTTACGAAAACCGTTTATCAGTATATCTCTAATATCTAGAATAAACAAGAAAAAAAGGAGTATCCCTATGAACGAAAATTACGGAGCCGTCCAAGTACCGCTGGCCGTGCTATGGACTAATCCGGGAGAAAAAAGACCCCATGACCAACTCATTCTGTCTCCCGTACCGGACGCCACAGCCTGGGCAGACACTATGGACACCGATATGCGCCTCTGGCTGGTAGGGAAAGTAGAAACCCAGCTTTTATACGGAGAGCCTGTTGTCATACTTGATCGTCAAGGCGATTGGCTCCAAGTCGCCGCTTTGGAACAACCTACCAGCGTTCACAGCAGCGGCTATCCCGGCTGGCTTCCTGCCTCCCAGGTTGCAGAAAACTCTGCTTACCTTGAAGATCGCTTGCATTCCCCCCTAGTTGCCGTAACCGCTGACAAAGCTACACTCTGCCACCCCTCAGCCCCAACTACCTTGGTCAGCTATCAAACTAAACTGCCGCTAGTCAAAGAATCCGGCGTTTTTACGGTACGTCTGCCAAACGGGAGTACCGGCCAACTTGCCACAGAACAAGCGGCAAAAATCGCCCCCAGTTTTGACCCGGAAGCCATGATCCAGGAGGCCAAAAAGTTTATCGGTCTCAGATATCTTTGGGGCGGCACCTCCTCCTTCGGCTTTGACTGCTCCGGTTTTGTCATGCGCCTTTACGGCTCCCAAGGTATTACCATCCCGCGCGATGCCAACGATCAGGCAAACGCCGGTGAGCCGGTGAACTCCCAAAACTTAAGGAGCGGTGACCTTTTGTTTTTCGCTGACGACAACGGTCAAGGCTCTATCCACCATGTTGGCATGTATATGGCCGACGGAATCATGATCCATGCCCCCAACTCCAAATCCGCCGTACGGGAAGAACCTTTTATGTCCGGTACATACGGGCCGGAATTCTGGGGCGCACGGCGCTACCTAAAATAAAGTTTTACCATTAACTAAAATCCTGATAACGAACCACCACCGCTTCTCGCGTCAACTTTTCCAGAGAAAACCCGTCTATCAGTTCTTCGGGCCGAACCGCTTGCCAACAGTCCACTAAACCAGCCTTCCAAGCCAGATAACCAATAAGTTTTTCCGCCGACATATATTTTTCTCTCATTTCGGCCAGCGCCAAAGGGCGCTGTCTTTTTGACAGCCTATGCCCATCCTCGCCATACAGCAAAGGCACATGCGTAAAAGAAGGCGGCGCAAAACCCAAAAGTTCGTATAGCAATAACTGCCGGGAAGTGGATGATAAAAGGTCATCGCCCCGCAACACACGGCTGATTTGCATTAATGCATCATCGACCACCACCGCCAGTTGATACGCATGAACGCCGTCCGACCGGCGAACAATAAAGTCACCTGCCGTTTGAGCCAAATTTTCGTCTATTCGGCCATATACCCCGTCTTCAAAGGATATTACTTTGTTCGGCACCTTTATCCGTAACGCGGGTTTCCGGTTCTTACACCCACCCCTTCTACTCCGGCACGTTCCCGGATAAGCGGCCTCTCCTTCCCCGCCATGGGGAGCAGAGGCCGCTGTCTGAATCTCAGCCCGTGAGCAGTAGCAGGGATAAACCAAATCCGCCTCTATTAACCTTTCCAGCATGCGTTGATAAAGCTCGCGCCGTTCATCCTGTACATAAGGCGCATAAGCCCCACCGGTGTCCGGCCCTTCATCCCAATCCAAACCCAACCAAGCCAAATCATGCATAATCCCTTCGGCATACTCCGGCCGCGAGCGGTCGGGATCCAGATCCTCCATACGAAGAACCATCGTACCGTTATGTTTACGTACGTCAAGCCACGCCAAGAGCGCCGTCCAGGCATTACCCAAATGCATTTCGCCGGTCGGACTTGGCGCAAACCTTCCTCGAATTTCCCCCAAATCATCACCCTTCCTATAGAGTGTACTTGCCACTAAAGTGTACTTTCCACGTGCCTTTTACCAACTCCTTCCTTAAAAGCTTGGCAGAGACTAACTAATCAGTTATAATTTTCTCAGAAATCAGCAAAATTAGCATACATACAAAGGAGTGACGTATATGTCCACCATTAAAAGCGTCGGCGTCTTAACCGGCGGGGGCGACTGTCCCGGACTAAACGCGGTAATCCGAAGTGTAGCCAGAGCCTGTTTTCAACATAACATTCGCGTGTGGGGCATTCAAAACGGTTTCGGAGGTCTGGTAGAAAACCAAATAACAGAGCTGACAGATAAGGAAGTATCCGGTATCCTTCACCGAGGGGGTACTATCCTGGGAACAACAAACCGTGACAACCCTTTTAAATATTTAGTAACCGTCAATGGAACCACCGAGTACCAGGATAAGTCCGGACAGGCTTTAGAAAATCTCCGCAGTAAACATATCGACGCCCTTATCGTCATTGGCGGCGACGGCAGCCTCCGTATTGCTCACGATTTTCATAAACTCGGTTTTCCGGTAGTTGCCGTGCCAAAAACCATTGACAACGATATACCCGGCACAGAACGAACCTTCGGCTTTGACACGGCGGTAAGCTGCGCCTGCGACGCTCTCGACCGGCTGCATACCACCGCCGAATCGCACCACCGGGTTATGGTGCTCGAAGTTATGGGCCGCTACGCCGGCTGGATTGCTCTATACTCAGGACTTGCCGGCGGTGCCGACTGCATCCTCTTACCTGAAATTCCCTTTGATATCAACTCAGTGATAAAGAAAATCAATAACCGCAAGGAAAAAGGCAAACTCTTCAGCATAATCGTTGCCGCTGAAGGAGCTTTCCCCTTTAACGGCGAGCAGACGGTCGCCAGAATTGTTGAAGGCAGTCCGGAAAAAATTCGACTAGGCGGCGTTGGCGAAAAGCTGACCCGCGAAATAGAGGCGCTAACCGGAATTGAATCCCGCTGCACCGTTCTCGGCCATCTTCAGCGCGGCGGCAGTCCTACCTCCTTTGACCGCGTACTGTCCACCCGTTACGGAGTAGCTGCGGTAGACGCACTTGTTGCAAGCCACACCGGCTGCATGGTTGCCTTACAAAACAACCGTATTGTCCGTGTCCCCATCGAATCCATAGCAGGACAACCCGGCAACGTCCCACTCTCCTTCCTCGACTTTGGACGCTCCATCGGCGTTTGTTTTGGCGATTGATCCGTTTACCTTTGGGAACCATAAAAACAGATTTTAGAATAATAAAAAAAACAAACTGCAAAAAAATAGAAATTTTTGACCAAAACAGCCTCCAGGCTTCGTCTGGAGGCTGTTTTACGGAGCAGCTACGAACTGAACTTGAGTCGCTTTAGATGGCGGGACAAAATCAGTATGATGAAAAGTTTGTTTATTATTTTCAATAACTACTTTTCTGGTGTAGAAGACATCTCCGGTATAGGCGCAACCGCTGCCGCACTTAGCAACCCGGCAATCGCAAGAATTCCATAAAACAAGGGGAATCCGCCTGCACCTATTAACATGGGGGCAAACACAGGAACGATGGACTGCGGCAGCTGGCTAGCCACATTCATAATCCCAAAGTCCTTAGCCGCATCTTTGGGATTTGGCAGTATCCGAGAGATCAGCGCCATATCTACAGCAATATACGCACCATAACCTACCCCAAGAATGGCTGTTCCCAGAAAAGCATAAGGTACGGACGGGGCAAAAGCCATAACCATAATACCAATAGCAACTACGACAGCGGCAATTGATACAAACGGTTTTTGTTTTCTAAACTTATCCGAAAGCATTCCGCCAATTACACTGGCTACACCTAATGCAACAGTTTGAATGAGAGCATTTAAAGCAGCAATCCCGGTAACTTCTTCCGGTGAAACATGAAACTTCTGCATAAAATACAATGCGCCAAACACTTGCGTCGCAAAAGCAAGGCAAACTAAAAACCGAGTAAGAACCCCCCAGGAAAATGCCGGATATTTTCGCGGGTTGGGGTAAATCCTGCCAAGCCATTCTCCGAAAGTCAACTTTTTGCCCGGATTTTCTTCTGTAAATCTTGTCGGCTTCCCTTCCTTTACCAAGATGCAACTTACAACAGCGCAAATAACAGATATACCAGCCAAACAGGTAAATTTAAAATCCACACTCTGGTCATTGATCGCCGTCATTACCCCCATCCCAAATAAAATGGCGATGGGATTAAACAAACCAATAATACCTGAAGCCGTTCCTCGTTTTTGTTCTTCGACCTGATCCGGAACCAACGCCGACAGTGCGGCAAAGGAAAATGCGTAAAACGTTAAAGCCACACACCACAAAAGAATAACCTCACCAACAGTGCTGGCCTTTCCTAAAAACATAAGAGCAACAGCCGCTAAAACAGTCCCTATTAAAATCCACGTTCGCCTACGGCCAAAGGACACTGTCGTACGATCGCTGACTACTCCGCCAATGTAGGCGGCAATGATCCCCACCAAAGCGCCTGCCCCCGTTGCCATACTAAAATCGGCAGTAACATTTTGCGGGTCAATCTCCAAAAATTTAAATGTTAATAGTATAATTAGCGGAACAATGGTAGCCATGGTATACCCAAACTGACCTAAAACAATTCCGGAAACCAGGCGTCCAAAAGGTGTACGTTTCTGAGATTCAGCACATACTTGGTTCATTTTACTCAACCATTCCTCTCTCATAACAATATTCAAATTGATAGTTTCCTGAGCCAACTTCTAATGTAACTGTATTACCAGTCTCATCTACCGCCAACACCCCTGCTGTATTTTGATCTACAGCCTTCCCAAGCTCACAGACAGTTTTTAGCTTAGCCGAAGGTAAAATAATAGTTGCCGTAGTGTTCGCCGGAATGCTTACGGACATTTTCATCTTCCCGCTAATCAAATGCCATTCCACACCTATTTCTCCGTATACTGAATGAAACCGGGTTTTCGCATAGGTAAGATGTTTGTCCGGTTCGGGATGTATCAAACTTTGCCGGTAGCCATCATGTCCTCCCCTAACACCGCCAATCACCCGGTACAGCCAATCTCCTATACAGCCAAAGGCGTAATGATTAAAGGATGACCCGGTTACTTTACCGTTAGGCAATATGGCTTCCCAACGTTCCCACATCGTAGTTGAACCTTTTTCCACTTGATACAACCAAGAGGGGCTTTCTGTCTGATACAGCAGATTGTTCGCTACATCCCGGCGACCATTCTCGCAAAGAACATCCATAAGAAATGGTACGGAAAGAAATCCGGTATCCAATCTATTGTTATTTTTCACGATAAGCCCGACCAGTTGAGTCAGCACTTTGCTTCGCATAACACCGGGTATCATTTTCATTTTTAAGGCCAAAACATATATCCCTTGAAAATGAGCGGTCAAAGTACCATCATCCTGAAGATATTCCGCCGCAAACGCGTCTCGCACTTTGTCCGATAAATCTCGGTAAAAAGCTGCATCTTCCTGTTTTCCTAAAACCTCGGCAATATTTGCAACCAATTCAGCCGAGTGCGCAAAAAAACAGGTTGATACTAATTCTTTCGTCGCAAAAGCGCCGCGCATTGCGCCATCTTTTTCATCGCACAAACTAGGAATCAGCCAGTCACCAAAGTGAAATCCCGTATTCCATAAGTATCGCTGACGCTCACGTCTTTCTTCGGTCAAGTCACCGGAAAGATTCTCCGGAATATTTTCGGCGGCCGCTTGGATAACATAGTCCAGCCATCTAACCATTACCGGGTACATTTCCGTCAGGATACGCGTATCTCCATACGCCTGATAGAGCGCCCACGGTACAATCACGCAAGCATCCCCCCACCCGGCGGACGTATGCGTTCCCATCCCGGCCTGCATCTCTTCAATCGCCGGAAAGTACGGCACTATAATCGGAACGGCTCCATCTTCCCGCTGTTCAAGTGCCAAATTACGAAGCCAGTTGGTTAAAAAAGCCGCTACATCCATATTAAAACAGGCGGTAGGCGTATACACCTGAATATCTCCGGTAAAACCGGACCGTTCCCGCTGCGGGCAATCGGTTGGTATAGAGAGCATATTTCCCTTCTGACTCCAAAGAATATTTTGCTGCAATCGGTTAATCCTGCTATCGGAACATTCAAACTCTCCGGTCACATCCATACCCGAATAAAGCACAATGGCAGTAAAAGCTTCCGTCGTAACAGAGCCGGGATACCCGGTTACTTTTACATAGCGAAACCCATGAAAAGTAAACTGCGGTTCATATACTTCTTGTCCTGTACCTTTAAGAATATAGTAATCTTTTTGTTCCTTACTGCGCCCCTTAATATTCATCATAAAATTGCCGTACTCATCCAGTACCTCGCCGTGCTCTAGCACCACTTCGGTTCCGGCCGTTCCGGCCACAGTCATCCTCACGCGTCCGACCAAGACCTGTCCAAAATCGACAACAGTTTCCCCTCGCGGGGTGGTTATAAGGTGAACAGCTTTAATAGCCTCCATAGCTTTCACCGGCTCGCCATATTGAGCCACCAAATGATCATAGCCGTAACTTGCCTCATGCACCAGTGACCATGTCCCCTGCGCTTCTCCCGCACAATGCCAGCCTGTCTTTTCAAGACGAGCATCATAACGCTCTCCAATAAAAAGATCCGAATATACCCAAGGCCCCGTAGTCGAGAGAAAGCTTTTGTCGGAAAGTATGACCTCTTTATGTCCGTCAGCGTAATCTATTTCCATCTGAAGTAATAACGCCAGCTTATCACCATACTGACAGCTGTCACCTGTTAAGCCGATTCTGCCAGCGTACCAGCCATCCGCTAAAACTACTCCAAGTACATTGTTTCCATCGGTAAGCATTGTCGTCACATCATAGGTTTGATACTGCAGATACTTGGGATATG
>Ga0316602_10000168_pt1 | contig 59625 bp, 34 predicted proteins | sample OWC_soil_day10_C_FD_203103 | JGI IMG/M metagenome (GOLD analysis project Ga0316602, IMG submission 203103) | Wetland soil microbial communities from Old Woman Creek delta, Ohio, United States - OWC_soil_day10_CT | ecosystem: Environmental > Terrestrial > Soil > Wetlands | place: USA: Ohio...
CACAGTGCAAAGGTAAAGACCAATGCAAACAAAGAAGAAAAAATGACCAATAGATTATCAACCGGATATCAACACCAAGGCCAATTCGGATACTATTTTCAATTTTAAGGGACCTGAGTAGTTACTTCACTCTGTTGAGTTGTCCGAAATTAGTTACAGCGTTTCATTTAGCTACATTGTTTATCGGCTTTCCTGCGATGTAGGCTTTTACATTATCGAGCATAATGTCCATTAATCGTTTACGAGCTTCAAGGCTTGCCCATGCGATATGTGGGGTAATGTAACAGTTCTTGGCTGTGAACAAGGGGTTATCTGCCAGAGGAGGTTCGACAGAAAGCACATCTATACCGGCAGCGTAAATTGTTCCGCTGTTCAGCGCATCGGCTAAAGCTTGTTCATTGACCAATTGTCCGCGACCTGTGTTAATAAGGATTGCTGTGGGCTTCATCAGTGACAGTCGACGGGCATCCACAAGCTCTTGCGTCCCTTCAGTGAGCGGGCAATGCAAACTGATGACGTCACATTCGCTGAAGAGTTGATCTAACTCCATCTTCTTAATTTCAGGAGGCAATTGGAGCGATGATTTCGATGTAAAGGCAAACACTTGCATGCCGAATCCGATGGCTATGCGCGCTGTTGTATATCCTGTGTGTCCTAGGCCAACAAGTCCTATCTTCTTTCCACGAAGTTCGATTAGTGGAGTATTCCAGAAGCAGAAATCAGGATTGCTGCTCCATTTTCCTTTGTGAACTTCATCCGAATGGTACTTCACTTGTTGAGTAATGTTCAAGATATGGGCAAATACCATTTGCGCCACCGATGGAGTGCTGTATGCCGGAATATTGCTCACTACAATGCCGCGCTCTTTGGCAGCGGCAATATCTACTACGTTGTATCCCGTGGCCAATACGCCAATGTATTTTAGTTCGGGCAGTGCAGCCATGACTTTGGTGGTGAAAAACACCTTGTTTGTAAGGGCTACTTCGGCACCTGCCAAACGCTCTATCACCTCTTCGGGAGCAGTACGTTCATAGATTGTACACTCGCCCAAAGCTTTTAATTCATCCCATGAAAGGTCTCCGGGGTTTGTTGCATAGCCGTCTAATATTATAATTTTCATCTTTTAATTTACTTGTTTGTTAAGTTAAGCAACATTTACTTGCTGTATTTCTCATTCCACAACTTCTTCATCTGTTCCAGATGTTTGTTTTCGGCAGCATTGTTTTGAGCTTGCCAGATGCGGCGTTCTTTTAGTTCGTCAGGCAGATATTGCTGAGTAACGAAGTTACCTTCATAGCTGTGGGCATATTTATAATCTTGTCCATAGCCCAATTGTTTCATTAGCTTGGTAGGCGCATTGCGTAGATGCAGAGGCACGGGCAGGTTGCCTGTCTCACGCACTAACTCCAACGCACTATCAATGGCAGTGTAAGCTGAATTGCTTTTAGGACTTGTGGCCAGATAGATAGTAGCTTCTGCTAGAGGGATGCGTCCTTCGGGCCACCCAATCTTCATCAGTGTGTCGAAGCAGGCATTGGCTAGCAACAAGGCATTGGGGTTGGCTAGTCCGATATCTTCGGCAGCAGAGATGACGAGGCGGCGGGCAATGAATGCAGGATCTTCTCCACCTTCGACCATGCGGGCCAGCCAATAAATGGCACCGTCGGGATCGCTTCCACGAATTGATTTAATGAAAGCAGAGATAATATCGTAGTGCATCTCGCCATCCTTGTCGTATGCCAAAGGGTTTTGTTGGAGCCGCTCGGTGACTAAAGTATCGGTGATTACGACGGCATTCTCTGTTTCCGAATCGACCACAAGTTCGAGTATATTGAGTAACTTTCGGGCATCTCCACCCGAAAAACGAAGGATGGCTCCAGTCTCTTTCAGCTCAATCTTTCGTTCTTTCAATATAGAATCCGTCACAATGGCGCGCTGGAGCAATTCCAACAGGTCTTCTTGTTCTAGCGATTTCAGCACGTAGAGTTGGCAGCGGGAGAGGAGCGGGCGGATAACTTCGAAAGAGGGATTTTCGGTGGTGGCACCAATCAGCGTTACAGTGCCGTGCTCCACAGCTCCGAGCAACGAATCTTGTTGCGACTTGCTGAAGCGATGAATTTCATCAATAAACAGTATGGGACTGCTTTGCGAGAAAAAACGGTTACTTTTGGCTCGTTCTATCACGTCGCGTACATCTTTCACACCCGAGCTTACAGCGCTGAGGCTATAGAATGGTGTTTCCAACTTGTTGGCAATGATTTGTGCTAAGGTTGTTTTCCCCACTCCTGGCGGGCCCCACAAGATGAAGGAAGAGATGCGTCCGGCATCAATCATCTTGCGCAAGATAGCTCCCTGCCCAACTAGGTGCTTCTGCCCGATGTATTCATCCAAAGTCTTTGGCCTAAGCCTTTCTGCTAGTGGTTGCATATCTGGGTAGATCTAAAATGTTACCATCATCATAAATCGAATGCCATCTTTACTGATGTTTGGGTTATTGAGGTAGGTGAGTCGGCGCACATATTCTATGTGTAATATTTTAAATATGTTATGAATGCCAACACTTGCTTCTAAATAAGGTGTACTAGGGTCCATTACAAAACTGGTGGTAACTCCATCTCTTGTCGGAAAACGGAATAGTTCACTGTCATCTGTGTTTTTATAGGGATTATTTTTATCACTAAGCGATCCATATAGCGCACGGAATCTAAAGACTTCACGCCATTTTAATTTTTTCATAAGTGGTATCCGATTAAAGAGCTTACCATTCATATCATACGTCAAGGACATGGAAGCATAACGGTCATTGAGAAATTCCATGTTATTAATTAAGTTGAACGTTTCACGTTGGGTGATGTACGACAAGTTTGCTTCCGGTAAGATTAATAGTGGAAAAGGAACCTTGTTCCACTGTATTCCGCCTTTAAAAGTGATGTCTATTTTTCCCCATGAGGATAACCAAAAACGTTTCCAAATACTTGCTTCGGTGAGATTGAAATTGTACTCTCCACCTAGGGCACCTTTTAATCCACTTGTTTGCGAAAGGGTAAATACGGGAGCATCCAGAGAAACAGGTAAGCGGCGTTGCTTGGTATTGACAAATGTTTCACCTGGAGCATATCGCAATGTTACTCCTAATTCACTCGTCGTTATATCATGTACGGGTATCTTGATAGTTTTGTCTGCGTTGTTACGTATATATTGCAGTTTTCCGGTTGGCTCATCATTACGCTGACGTCCCATCAACTTGACGGAAAACCCCCAATTAGTCTCCATTTCGTATTGCAGGGTTGCATCTCGAATATATGACATTTGGTCAACAGGTCCTGTTTTCCATGCCACAAACACATTATCCTTATCTGTAGCCAAAAATTTGTCCATAGGAGACATCACATCAAAACTATAGGAAGCAGAGATGTTGTTTTTAGGAAACTCCCAAGGTAAATAGGTGCATTTAGGGAATGAATAAAGCACTTGTGCACTGTATTTCCATTTTTTGTCTCTAAAGCCATAAGCCCCATAGCCGCTAAGAAACCAATGTGGATCAAAATTACCGGTGGTTTGTCCACTTAGTCGCAAACGGGTTCCATCGATATAATTACTCGAAACCATCGTGTTGATAGGGCCAAAATCAAATTTGCTGGGATGTTCTTTAGAGCCTGTTTCAACAAAATTCTCGATCAATGCTTTTGCACTAAAGAGGATAAGTTTAAAACCAGGAATTTGTTCTAGTTGATTCATGAATAGATCCATACTATTCTCGGTCTTTGTAAGTGGCACTTGTCTTACAGTAGCCCAAAAATCATCACTTTTAGTCAGCATGTCTGTTTCCTTCATTACATCTCCTCGAAATTTAAATAATCGTTGTTCTATCGGGGTGAATTGGTAGTTGGTGTATTTTGTGGTACGCTTTACCTGTAATCCTTGTTGCGATTTAAAGAGAGAAAGATCTACTGTCATATCATCATCCGTGAGTACCCAGTTTCCATTGGGTAATCGTTGATACTCTTGGGTAATATCTAGATTATCGACATAATTGACTCCTGTTTTCTTTGGTAGATTCATAAGGCATCTTTTCACCGCATAAGTGGAATCTTTGAGTACGTAGAGATGTCCGGTAAATCCAAAGTCTTGCGAATTCTGAGGTACAAAGGTTAAGTGCACGCATTCGTGCTTGTCCACCATGACAGTATCCATCAGATAATATTTATAAAAAGAAATGCCCGATTCTGAGATGGGGCTCACAAAAGGGGTTTGTAATAGACGAATGTTATCATCGTATATGTTCACGTCTGAAAAGACATCCTTAAGAACGGTGCCAAGCATATCTCCCGTTGAGAAGAATTCTTCAACGCCACTTGAATTCATCCCCTTGATAATTGTCTTTTTGCTTTCCGGTTTTTTGCGATAGACTGTTTGTGAAGCCGTTTCTTGTATCGATATGGGCAAAATCATTTTATGAGTATCCGGAGAAACTTCGACTTGTTTTGATAAGAATGAAAACTTCTTGTAGATACCTTTTTCGAGACTTTCAGGGGTTACATTGTTGATGGACATCTTCATCTTTTGGTACTTATCGTACTGATAATAATCATTTTCTTCGAGTTTTTGGGCTGATTTATGATCAATCACTTTACGCATAAAATCCACCGCCGGATTATTCTTCCGAGAGTATTTCTCTTTTTTGGGTTTCACCACTATTTCATTCAGTTGAATGGATGCTGGAGATAGTTGTACGTTCAGTTCTTTGGCATCTGGAAGAATTTTCATCACTTTAGTGATGTATCCTACGGCAGAGAATGTTACTTTGTTCCACCCTTTTCTAGTTTCAATTTTATAGGCGCCGTTTACATCGGTAATGCCTCCCACACCTTTACCTTCGTAGAATACGGATATATACATCAAGGGTTCATGTGATATTGAGTCGGTAACAATCCCTCTTAGTTGTGCAAAAGCACTAGGGGTAATGAATGCCAATAAGAATAGTATAATTAGTTTATGATATTTCTTTTCCATACATTTCATGATCAAGGAGACAAAGTTAATAAATTGCTGTTATATAGATAATTATTGTAACAGTTTTTATATCGCTTTTTTAAATTCTTAAGTGCTTGTCTATATTATTTGTATTTATTGGCTTTACAATAAGAACTGACAATATCTGTACTCTTGTTTTTTATGTATTGCATGGCGTAATGAGTTCCAATGCCAATAGATGTCGTTAGAAACTGATTATCATGAAAATATATGATTTTAGCACAGATAAATCAGTAAATTTATCTGTGTATGACTGGATAATAAATTATTCGTTTAGAAGTATTTGCACTATTCGTTCGGCTGTACGTCCGTCCCAACGTTCAGGTAATGTGCCTTGTTTCCATTCTCCTTTGCCTAGTTTATTCATGGCTTCAGCCAATGCTGACGGGCTTTCGCCGACTAATTCATTGGTGCCTATTCGCCAAGTTTCGGGATGTTCAGCGTAAGTATTGAGAGTGATGCAGGGAATGCCTAGGAAAGTTGCTTCTTCAGCTACATTACCCGAGTCGGTAACAATTACTTTCGCCTTGTTTATTAGAAATCCGAAAGTAAGGTAACTTTGTGGTAATAGAATGTGTAGATTGGGTGCTTTTATCTGTAACTCTTTGATAGCATCACTTACATATGAATGTAATGGAGCCACAATGGGCATACCATTTGCTTTTTCAATAAGCGTTTCGAGCAACTCTTTGAAGTTTGCTTTATTGTTTAGTAATGCATGGCGGTTGATGGTAAGCAAAATGTAGTTTTGCTCTTTTAATCCCAAAACACTAAACCACATAGGGCGGATTAATCGATTGCGATTATAACGTATTGTGTCCACCAGAATATTACCCACATAATAAATATGTTCATTTTCTGTTCCCGATTGATTCAAGTTACGATTGGCCACCATTCCGGCAGTAAAGAGGTAGTCTGAAAGGCCGTCGGTTATCATTCTGTTCACCTCTTTAGGCATACTCATGTCAAAGGATCGTGTACCGGCAACCACGTGGGCGACCTTTATATTTTGTTTTTTTGCTACGATGGCGCAACTCATTGTAGAAGTTAAATCATCTACAACCAGAACCGCATGTGCTGGATTCTCTGCCAATTCGCGTTCAAAGGCAATCATGATGCCTGCGGTAAGCTCGGTAGAATTATTGCTGCTTACGCCCAAATATACATCAGGCCCTTTCATATTCAGGTCGGCAAATAAGGAAGCATCCAGACTACTATCTTTCTGTGTTCCTGTGTATACCAATCTGTAGAAAATTCGTTTACCTTGCGCTTGCGCAGCCTCAATGGCACGTACAATGGGCGCAATCTTCATGAAATTGGGGCGGGCCCCAGCCACGATTGTTATTTTCATTCTAGTATTCTTGCTGTTATTTCGGAGTGCAAATGTACACCTTCTTTTGGAAATTATTCGTTTCTTTGTAGACAAAAAACTTAGGATATGCCAACATTTGTTCAGATTATAGAGTTTGTCGGCACGTTTGCTTTCGCCATTAGCGGCATTCGTTTGGCTTCTGCCAAGCAGTTCGACTGGTTTGGAGCTTATGTTGTCGGATTAGTAACTGCTATTGGAGGCGGTACTATTCGAGATTTATTGCTTGGTATTACTCCTTTTTGGATGACTGATCCTGTCTATCTTATCTGTTCAGGATTAGCTCTGCTCTGGGTCATCTTTTTTGGGAAATTTCTTATTCATCTACATAATACTTTTTTTATTTTTGATAGCATTGGATTAGCTCTTTTCACAGTAGTGGGGGTAGGTAAAACACTTGCTCTGGGTTATCCCTTCTGGGTGGCCATCGTCATGGGTAGCATAACCGGTGCTGCCGGTGGGGTTATTCGTGATGTGTTTATTAATGAAATTCCTCTTATTTTTCGCAAGGAAATATACGCTATTGCCTGTGTCGTCGGTGGATTGATTTATTGGATGTGTGATTTTGTCGGTTTGAATCCGATGGTCACTCAAATTACTGGTGGAATCAGCGTCTTCATTGTTCGCATTCTTGCTGTAAAGTATAAAATCTGCCTTCCTATTCTAAAAGGGAATCAAGAATAATCGCTCTATTTGTTCTTTTTCATGTTAAGTTCTCCTGAGAAATCGATAGAATCTCTATTATGCATATTTACACTGATGCTTGATGAACCTGAAGTGAAGATTAATATGTTGAACTCATAAAGATCTTCTTTGGTGTGGGCGGTAAATTCTATTTTAGCTGTGCCTCTCTTATCATAGCTAAGCTTGTAGCCTTCTATAGGTGCTTTGAACGTGAGTCCATCACCTCCGCCGTATGGTATGGAATAGGCGCGTCCATAATAAGGGAGCCATGAAGATAAAGAATCATTTCTCACTTCAAGCGAATAAGAGGAAGTCAAGTGTATACTAATGCCTCTGCGTGGAAGGGCTGTATTTACATCAACGCTGTAGTTTCTGGATTCGATCTTCTCTTTCACAGCTTGTTCTTTCTCGGCTTTCTTTTCTTCCTTGCTTTGGGCGGTGCTCCATTCTGTTCCAGCCACTAATAACACCAATAAAAAAAATATCCGCATACCTGTTTTCATACTTTATCCTTCTTTTCGACATTCTAATGTAATACTAACACTCATGCTGAATCTTTTGATTATCCAATGGCTTCTTTTAACTATTCTCAAGCTTCCATCAAATTATTGCCAATTTATAATAGAATTGACATTCTACCTCTTATTTAACTATCTTGGAGGCTTTTATAGTTACTTATGGATAGGAGCTAATTGCCTCTTTTTGTTCTGCCTGATGGAGAAAAAAAAGAATAGAAGGTTTATTTTAAAAAAAATAGATTTAAAATAACGTTCCATTACACCTGCTATTTATCATAAAACGCCTGAAAACTATTATTTATCAGTTTGTTCCCTAAATAAAAACGGAATTTCCCTTGCTTTTTTTCGAAAAAAGTTTTATACTTGCATTCAGAGAATCAACAACTTATATTCACTTATAAAATTAGCAAAGTATGAAAAGTTTAAGTTTCAAAAAAGATCTGATCAGTATTCAGGATGAGTTATTTCGCTTTGCATATAAATTAACTTCCAATCGGGAAGAAGCAAACGATTTGTTGCAAGAAACTTCATTAAAGGCTTTAGATAATGAAGATAAATATATCCCTGAGACCAACTTTAAAGGTTGGATGTATACTATCATGCGCAATATCTTTATTAATAACTACCGTAAGATTGTTCGTGATCAGACCTATGTGGATCAGACAGACAATTTGTATCACCTTAATTTGCCTCAAAATTCAGGCTTTGAAAGTACTGAAGGAGCATACGACCTTAAAGAAATGCATCGCATTGTGAATGCATTGCCTAAAGAATACAAAATACCGTTTTCAATGCATGTCTCAGGATTTAAGTATCGTGAGATTGCCGAAAAACTTGATTTACCTCTTGGTACTGTAAAAAGTCGTATCTTTTTCACCCGACAGAGATTACAAGAAGAATTGAAAGATTTTGTTTAAAAAAACAAACTTATAAACTAAATCTATAATAATTTGTGGTTCCTAAGTCTTTTATAATGAATGGGTTATATGGGATTTTGTGATTTTTGACTTAGGTATATATTTTTAGTTTTTCTTATATGGAGCAAGCAGTTTGAAAGTTCTACTTGCTCCCCTTTTTTTCTAAGGATGGTGTATTATACATATTTTATGTAAAAAACGAATAGGCTTCTTGTCTTTATGTTATTTTGAATGGCTATATTTGTGGGCACAAATTTCCCAAATCAAGTCTATAAGCATATAACCTAAAGCAATGAAAAAAGAAATTAAATTTAGCCTTGTCTATCGAGACATGTGGCAATCTTCCGGCAAGTATCAACCCCGGGTAGATCAATTAGTTAGAATTGCCCCTTTAATTGTAGAAATGGGCTGTTTTTCTCGCGTGGAAACAAATGGTGGCGCTTTTGAACAAGTTAACTTGTTGTATGGAGAAAATCCAAACAAAGCTGTGCGAGAGTTTACAAAACCTTTTAATGATGCAGGTATACAGACCCATATGCTCGATCGTGGGTTGAATGGACTGCGTATGTATCCTGTTCCTTCTGATGTTCGCCGTTTGATGTATAAAGTGAAGCATGCACAAGGAGTGGACATTACACGCATATTTTGCGGGTTGAATGAAGTGAGAAACATCATCCCATCTATCAAATATGCGCTTGAAAGTGGGATGATTCCCCAAGCTACCCTTTGTATTACCTTTTCTCCCGTGCATACCGTAGAGTATTATGTTGGTATTGCAGATCAGTTGGTAGCGGCCGGAGCACCTGAGATTTGTTTGAAAGACATGGCAGGTGTCGGACGTCCAGGAATGTTGGGGCGCCTAACGAAGGCTATTAAAGATAAACATCCTGAAATTATTATCCAATATCATGGACACTCAGGTCCGGGTCTCTCTATGGCGTCTATTCTTGAGGTCTGCGAAAATGGTGCTGACATCATTGATGTTGCTATGGAACCGCTATCTTGGGGTAAAGTACATCCGGACGTAATTTCCGTTCAGGCTATGCTCAAAGATAAAGGTTTTCAGGTTGCTGAGATCAATATGAAGGCATATATGAAAGCGCGTGCCATGACTCAAGAGTTTATTGATGACTTCCTCGGCTATTTTATTGATTCAACGAATAAACACATGTCTTCGCTGTTGTTAAAATGCGGCTTACCGGGAGGAATGATGGGTTCAATGATGGCTGACTTGAAAGGTGTGCATTCGGGTATAAATATGATTCTGAGAAGTAAGAATGAGCCGGAATTGCATTTGGATGATTTGCTGTTAATGTTGTTTGATGAAGTAGAATATGTATGGCCTAAACTAGGATATCCTCCTTTGGTAACTCCTTTCAGCCAGTACGTGAAAAATGTGGCATTAATGAATGTTATGGCTTTGGTTAAGGGCGAAGGTCGCTGGGGGATGATCGATAGTCATACTTGGAACATGATCTTAGGCAAGAGTGGTAAATTACCGGGTGCTTTAGATGCTGAAATCATAGAACTTGCTAAATCTAAAGGCTATGAATTTGTAGATGAAGATCCTCAAAAGAATTATCCGGACCAATTAGAAGAATACAGAGCCGAAATGAAAGAAAACGGATGGGACTGTGGTCCTGACGATGAAGAGTTATTCGAATTGGCTATGCATGATCGTCAGTATCGTGATTACAAATCGGGCGTTGCTAAGAAACGTTTTGAGGAAGAACTTCAACGGGCTAAAGATGCTGTACTTGCTGTACAAGGATTCTCTGAAGAAGAAGTAAAGAAATTTAAAAGGGCTAAAGCAGAACCTATTACAGCTTTGGAAAAAGGACGCGTAATTTGGGAAATTGACGTGCAATCACCTTCAATGCCTCCTGAAGTTGGACGTAAATATACTCCAAATGATACTGTGTGTTATATTGCAACACCCTGGGGTACTTATGATAAGGTGATGGCCAATTTCAGTGGTCGTGTTGTTGAAGTTTGCGCCAAACAAGGTGGATTGGTCAACAAAGGTGATGTGCTGGCTTATATAGAGAGAAATAGCGATGTAGCTTAACCCCTTATTTTCCCTTTTCTCTTTCAGGGAAAGGAGGAAGTATCCGCATTAAACGTAATATTTGTTGTTGTCTCCGTTTGATGTAAGAAGATGGTCGAGCTGAATCAAAGCGTATAGGATTGGGCAGTGTTGCAGCTATTAATGCACATTGCCCTTTACTTAATTTAGAGGCTTGCGTGTCGAATTTATAGTTAGCAGTTGCTTCAGCGCCGTAAATACCATTACCCATTTCGATCGAATTTAAGTACACCTCCATAATACGTTCTTTAGACCATACCACTTCTATTAGCGCAGTGAAATATACTTCAAAACCTTTTCTGAGCCACGAAGATTGAGGCCAGAGAAATACATTTTTAGCAGTCTGTTGACTGATGGTGCTTGCACCACGTTTCTTTTTCCTTCTTTCATTCTCTTTCATCGCTTTTTTTATCTCAACCACGTCGAAACCATTATGTGTAGGAAAACGATTATCCTCAGAGGCGATAACAGCCATAGACATGTAAGGAGACATTTCTTCAAATGGTACCCATTTATGTTTCCAAATAGGTTTTTTGCCATCAAAGATTTGTTGCACACATCTGATGGGCATTAGAGGAGTGACATAAACAGGCATGTAGCGGTAGGCTACTACTACAAAGGTGGTAGAAAGGAAGAAAAAAATAATAAGATTACGGATGATGCGGAGTATTTTTTTTATGACCATAGTAGCAGTTTTGCTTTTGGGTGTGATTGACCAAAAAAGCAGATTTCACAAATTACAAAGTCGATCTTTTGGAATCTAGGTAATCTGTGAAATCTTTTTTTGTATTTACATTAGTACTGAAAGAGCGAAGCTCCCTGAATCTAGGTTATTTCCCGGATTCAGCATTTTTGATCATCTGTTGGCTAGCGTACATATAGATTTCTACACGACGATTTTGTTCAGCGCTAGCAGTTTCGTCATATTGAGCATATCCTACTCCTTCCACTGATTTGAATTGAGAACTAGATACACCGGCAAGTTGAAGGTAATTGCCGACCGCTTGCGCACGTTTTGTGGAAACTGTTTGATTTGCTTCGTATGTACCAACTTTATCGGTGTGCCCAATGATCGCGATGTCTAATGTTGGGTCAGATCTCAATATACCGGCAAATTCGCTTAGCGATTTTTTAGATGTGGCACTCAGAGTAGAAGAGTTGAATCCGAAAAGTATTCCTGATTCAAAAGTCACTTTTACAGCAGCCAATCCGTTAGTGTCAGTAATCTTCTCCACGTTTGCACCTTCAATTGCAGCTGCGGCTGCAGCGTTTTTATCCATTTTACGGCCAATTACTGCACCGGCTGTTCCACCAACAGCAGTACCAATAGCTGCACCAATTAATGCGCCTTTTCCCTTTCCTGCTATGCCACCAATTATAGCTCCCAGTGCTGCGCCTGAACCAGCACCAATAGCGCCTCCCTTTACAGTGTTGCTAGTTGTGCTACAGCTTCCAAATATCAAGGAAACGCTTAAAAATAATGCTAGAAATTTAATCTTTTTCATAATTAATCGTCTACGTTTGTTCTAATGATTTCTTTATATTAAACAATGCAAAGATACGAATAGTTTGTATATCGCAAATATTAATTTTGCCTAAATAGAAAATATCAAATTGTAACTGTTTGGCATACAGAGTGTTATATCTCTTTTTGAAAATCATGTTTTAATACTCTTTTCTTTATGATTGCAAACCAAATGGCTAAAACTAACCCCTTAGCGATGCTTGTTGAACTGATAGCCCACCATATGCCTTCAACCCCCATGCCCATTTGAGCAAAAAGGATAGCCAATGGGATTCTCATATAATTGAATACAATGCTGATTACAGCGGGAGGTACTGTACGGCCAATTCCATAGAACACTCCTTGAGTGGTAATTTCGAGCATCATAAAAAGTTGCGAATAGCCCGATATTTGCAGATATTCCCCTCCTGAAATGTATGCTTTCTCCTCGGGAACGAAGATTGAAAAGATCTCATTGCCAAAGAAAACGAATAGAAGTGTGCAGAAAGTGCCAAAAATGAAAGTCATCCACAAAGTTGTCTGCCAAGCTTTGATTACTCGCGTTGTATATCCTGCGGCATAATTTTGTGCAATGAATGCTCCTAGAGCGGTAGAGAATCCTTGTGAAGTATTCCATGTGATGGCCTCAATCTGTCCGCCCGTGGTGAGCGTCATCAATCCAATATGCCCACCTACTTCCGATGCCGTTCGGCAAAGGAACATGTTGACAAATGCGAATAATACATTAAATCCTGCTACTGGTGCTCCTAGTTTTATAATACGGTAAGAGTATCTTTTTCTTAGTTTGGTGAAGAATGGAAACCTCCCTAAAAGAACATCTCTATTTCGTAGTTGGTGTATAAATAGGGCTAATACGGCGGCCTGTGCAAGCCACGTAGCATAAGCAGCACCGTTCGTGCCTAATTTAAAACCAAAAATGAAAAGCGGATCTAAGACGATGTTAAGGATTAATCCGGTTCCGCTGATAAAAAAAGGTACTTTGCTTCTCCCTGCGGCATTGTATATTCCTGTAAATGCAGCTGATAAAAAAACAAAGGGCAATCCTGTTGAGACAATTCTGAGATAAGAAATGGCATTTTCTGTAATATGTTCTTCTAAAGCATATATGTTGATGATAGGTCTGGCCAAGAAGAAAAGTATTCCTCCCCAAATAATCGAAATAATGAGTGCTATTGAAATATTGTGTGAAGCGAAACATCTTGCATCTTCCATGTTTTCAGCACCAATGGATTGACCTACACTAACTTCTGAACCAACTTTATTAAGGAGAGATATAGAGGCTGACATCCACATAAGCATTGCGACAGATCCTATAGCTGCAACCGATTCACTTCCTAATCTTCCTACCCAGGCCATGTCTGTTAGGCTATATGCCATTTGGATAAATCCTGTAGCCATAATTGGCGCTGCCAGATTAAACAGTTGATGACGGATGGGACCTTGCGTTAGTTTTTTAACTCCGATATTCATATAAAGTTATCTTAATATGTATTACTTTTGCGCCCCAATTACAGGGATTATGGCTATGCGTTAAAAGTGACCAAAGGTAATTAAATATTATGTGCTATAACTATCCACTCTTTTTTTTATTAGTTTTTCACCTTTAGTGATTACAGAATTAATGATGCATCGTCTTTATATATAAGGCTCTAAAAACAACGAACAAATTCGATGATGATACTTTCTAAATATACCTTATTAATAATGCTTTGTCTCTCTTCTATGTTTTCTTTGGAACCAGAAGCAAAGACAACTAAAGATAAGAAGGATAGGCAGCAATATAAAATCGCAGTGTGCGATTGGATGATACTGAAGCGTCAAAAGATAGGTTCATTTGAGTTAGTTCGTGAACTGCAAGGTGATGGTGTGGAGATGGATATGGGAGGACTTGGGAAGAGAGACTCTTTTGATAATAAATTGCGGCAACCTTATTTTCAGACGCTATTTAGAGAAAAGTCTAAAGAATATAAAGTGGATATATCTTCTGTTGCTATGTCAGGCTTTTATGGTCAATCTTTTGTCGCTCGTCCTAATTATAAGGATTTGGTGCAAGATTGTATCAATACGATGAAAGTCTTGGGAGTTAAAGTTGCATTTCTTCCGTTGGGTGTGCAATGTGACTTGACTAAATACCCGGAGATACGTCAGGAATTGGTTCGCCGTTTAAAAATAGTTGGTGATATGGCTTTAAAAGAAGGCAAAGTCATTGGGATTGAATCCTCGCTTGATGCGAAAGGTGAAGTTGCCTTGTTGAAAGACATTCATTCAAAAGGAATAAAGATCTATTATAAATTTCAGAACTCATTGGAAGCTGGTCGTAATCTGTGTGATGAACTAAGAATTTTAGGAAAAGACAATATATGCCAGATTCATTGTACAGATACTGATGGTACTTTGTTAGCCGATAATAAGCGATTGGATATGAATAAGGTAAAGCAAACGCTTGACGATATGGGCTGGAGTGGTTGGTTGGTTGTGGAGCGTTCGCGAGACGCGAACAATGTCCATGATGTGAAAGCTAATTATGGAAGTAATATATCTTATTTGAAAAGTGTTTTCCAAAAGTAATCATGCGAAAAAAAGTTGTTATTATATATTTGTTTAATTAAAAATTTAATCTATGAATTATGAAGAGTAAATTTAATAATCTTGGTAGTCTTTGTTGCCTGTTGATGTTTCTCTTTGTTGTTTCTTGTGCTAATGGCATTGACGATAATGAAAGATTTTCGGGAGGCGTAACTAATGCTCAATTGGAATCTCCGGAGATTGACGAGAGTTGTTTTACAACATTGGCTAATTCAGATGGATCGGAGAGTGTTAAAGTTACATGGCCTCTTGTTTATGGTGCTGGTGGTTATTTATTTAGCGTGAGCATTGTAGATGATTCTTCTAACCCGATAGAAGTTGTCAAAGACAGTATAGTAGATGGTTGCTCTGTTATTTTTGACAAACTGGAAGACACAAAGTATGAGGTTAGCGTGAAAACATTGGGCAACGATAATTTGAATAATAAAGAAGCAACATCTGCAACAGTGTATGCTTATTCTACATTGCTTCCTGCTGTGACAATACCTGAAGGAGAAGATATTGCTGAATATATTAAAGCTAATATGCAGTCGAGCACACAAGAGCAAGGCTTCGAACTTTCAGCAGGCAAGACTTATACTTTGAACAGCATTGTCGACTTTTATTTGAATACAGTTACATTCCGCGGTGATAAAGCGAATAGGCCAACGGTTGTAGTAGGAGCTGGAGGAGGATTGATGACTCAAGGTGGCTTGAAAGTTAAGTTTATTAATTTTGATTGTACTGAAATGCTTCAAACAGGAGTGCTTACTCTAAGCGGTAGCCCTTCTGCAACAATATCTACTGAAACATTGGGCTATATCATCGATGGTGCAAGCCAAAATGGTTTTGTGATTGAGAATCCTATTATCTTCCAAGAATGTAATTTCAAGAACGTAAAGAACAGTTTTCTGTTTGGAAATGCCAAAAACTGGAGTTTACGTGATTTCAGAATTACGGATTGTATTGTTCAACTTAATAACTCAAGTTCCAGTCCTGTTATCAATTTGTATGGTGCAAGTAATGGTCTCATTAAAAATCTTACAATAAAAAACAGTACTTTTTATAACTTAAGTAATAATAGCTCTGCTTATTTTATTCGTTATAGCAATTCAAGTAATGCTCAACCGAAGAAGATCTTTGGAAACTCGGGTAATTCTTCTACTTTTGAAATTTCCTATAATACATTCTGTAAAACAATGAGTGGTAAGGATTTTGCCAATAATATGGCAAACACTAATACATTGGTGTTTAATGTTCATCATAACATATTCTACGATACCTACCGATTGAATAAGTTGTTGTCTTCTCAGGCTAAAATTTATACAGAAGGTAATACAATATATGGCGTTACGAATACAGTTGATTCGAGTGATACGGGTAAGACAGATTCAAGTGGCAATCCTTATGCTATTCTTGAAGACCCTCAATTCGGGGGACCAATAAATCTTATATTCGATTTGACGCAATCTGAAGGTGGTGTGAATTTCAAACCAGCTGCTTCAGTAGCTAATGAGTATAAGAGTGGTGATCCTCGCTGGTATGGAGAATAATTATATGAACTACAAATTTTAATGCTATAATAATGAAATATAATAATAGTATAATCAAAAGGTATTTGGGTGTTTTTCTGGTTTTTTGTGTGACTCTGTCTGCTTATTCCCAGAAGATCCAAACCTATAAAGGAGTTGTTCTCGACGAAGCGGAACAACCAATAATAGGTGCTGCTGTAAAAGTAGTAGGTACAACTATAGGAGTAATTACAGATTTTGATGGTAAATTTTCGCTGTCAGTACCTGAAGGAAAAACGGTGGAGATTACTTTTGTAGGATACGTTCCACAAAAAATATCCGATTTCAAAAAAGCAACTATTATACTGAAAGAGGATGCACAATTGCTTGATGAAGTTGTTGTAGTTGGCTATGGAACTCAAAAAAAAGCTCATTTAACTGGAGCAATTGCTACTGTACCGATGAGTGATATTCAGGATCTTTCAGGTGCTGGTTTGGCTTCTTCGTTGAACGGTATGGTTAATGGTATGAGCGTTAGCGGTGGGCAGTCTCGTCCGGGTGAAAATGCCCGCATCTATATTCGTGACACTAGCTCTTTGGGAGATATAGGAAGCACTGCTCAAGAACCTTTGTATGTTATTGATGGATATATTTATCCCAATGATGTGAAAGTCGGTAATTCAACGGAGAATTTGGGCGCTACAGCTTTTAATAATTTAGATGCCTCTGTAATAGAGAGTATTTCTGTATTGAAGGATGCTGCCGCTGCTGTATATGGAGCACGTGCTGCAAATGGTGTTATTCTTGTGACAACAAAAAAAGGACAGTTGGGGGCACCTCAAATTTCTTATAATGCAACTTTTGGTATTGCCGACGAAGTATCGCGTCCTAAAATGTTAAGTGCATATAATTACGGTAGACTGTATAATGCAGTAGCTGCTGCTGATCCAACTGTTACCACATTGAACCTTACTACAGATTTATATCAGGCAGATGAGTTGGAAGCTATGAAGAGTCTCAATTATGATTTGCTCGACAAGTATTGGAAAACAGCTTTCACAATGAAGCACAGTATCAATATCAGTGGAGCTACTGAGAAAGCAAATTATTTTGCAGATATTTCTTATTTCGATCAGGACGGTAATTTGGGCAAATTAGACTATAACCGTTGGAACTACCGTGCGGGTGTAGATGTGAAGGTCAGTAAATGGCTGAAAGTCAACTTAACTGTTTCCGGTGATTATGGTAAGAAGAATACACCAAATGTGAAAGTAGGTGGTACCAGTGATGAAAAGGATTATAATTTATTGCTTACCCGCCCTTATTATATTCCGGAAGAAGTGAATGGAAATCCGATTGCTGCTTATGGAATAAGTAATACAGAAGTAAGTGGAAACCAAAATTATTCATACTCAGTTCTTCAAAACTCTGGAGATTATAGCCGTAATATGACTTCAAATATGAGTGTGAATGGTAGTCTGGAATATGATTTTGGTTGGAATAATCTATTGAAAGGTTTAAAATTAAAGTTTTCGTATTCAAAGAGCATTAATTCAGATAAGAATAACCAATATGGCTCAGAATATACAATTTATCGTTTAGTTAACCGTTCAGGAACTGGCTCTCACTTATATACTCCAGTATCAGGTCAGGATTATGATACCATTATTTCTGAAGATAATTTCCGTAGTTCAACGATCTCTAACGGATCTCCCTCCTATCTGTCTCGTAGTATGAATCGTACTGACAATTACCAGATGAACTTCACTGCTTCTTACGCTCGTGATTTCGGTCAGCATCATATAGGTGGATTATTTTCTATTGAGAAGTCAGAAGCTGAGAGTGAGTATTTATATGGATACGTGTCGGATCCTTATGAATTTACTACCGGTCAGTCTAATTCTGCAGAGGCTAATACTATGACTACTACATTTACTCGTTCCGAATCAGGGACGATGTCTTATATCGGACGTTTAAATTATGCTTATGCTGATAAATATTTGTTTGAAGCCTTGCTTCGTTCCGACGCATCAACCAAGTTTGCTCCTGAAAATTATTGGGGGATGTTCCCTTCTGCTTCTATCGGCTGGATCATTTCACAAGAAAGCTGGATGCAAAAACTTAAATGGGTGGATTATTTGAAAGTGCGTGCTTCATTCGGTTTGACGGGCCGTGACAATACAGCTGCATGGCAATGGATGCAGGTTTATGCTCAAGATGCCAATGATGGTCCTATGTTTGGGACTAGTACTAGTAATAGTACTGAAAATCGTATTACCATTAATAAATTCAATTCGGCTGTAAACCGAGATGTACATTGGGATAAATCGTATAAAGCCAACTTTGGTATTGATTTGAATACTTTGAATAATCGCCTATCATTTAATTTCGATGCTTACTATGTACAGAACCGTGAAATGTTAATGAATATTTCGCAGTCAGTTCCTGGCATAGTTGGAACTCAATCAGCAGCAGTCAATTTGGGTGAAATGGATAATTACGGTGTTGAACTTTCTGCAACATGGAGAGGCAAGATTGGAAAAGATTTCAAGTACAAAATTGGAATAAACACTGGCTATACGGATAACAAAGTTCTTGTAATGGATTGGGAAACTGAGTACCTCTATCGTCAGATTACTAAAAATCACCGTTCCGATATTGGGACTTGGGGTATGCAATGTATCGGCATGTTCCGTAGTTTCCAAGATATTGAGGAGTATTTTACAAAAAATAATATTACCTCTTACATGGGGCTTACAAAAGATAATGTTCGTCCTGGAATGTTGATGTATAAAGATATACGCGGTGCCCAACAGGTCGATGGGTCATATGCAGCGCCAGATGGTATTGTTGATAAAGACAATGATCAAGTTCATTTGTCAAATCGTTCTAATCCTTACGGATTTACAACCAATTTGGGCGCAGAATGGAAAGGCTTTTCTTTAACAGCACAGATTAGTGCCAGTTGGGGAGGTTATAGCATGGTTCCATCGGCTGCCCTTAAGCCTGGTTCTGGTTTAGAGTATACCAATATGCCTTCATTTTGGAATCCGGATAATATGTTTGTTTATAATAGCATTTATGATGGTTCTGGCAATTTAGTAATGGCTGCTAATCGCGATGCGAAACTTCCTAACTTGAGTTATTATAGTGTTAATAGTGTAGCTTCTACTTTCTGGAGGGTGAGTGGAACTCGTGTTCAGTTGAACCGTTTAACACTGGCTTATGCAATACCTTCTAGATATATTAAATTACTAGGCATTCAGAATTGCCGATTTAATGTTACTGGTCAGAATTTGTTGAGTTTTTATAATCCATATCCTGATAATTTTATAGATCCAATGTCTAGTTATGGAAGTTATCCTACTCTAAGAAAATTAACGATAGGTGTTAATCTTACATTTTAAACGAAGTTGACAATGAAAAGAAATAATATAAAATTGCTTGGAAAAATCTTGATTTTAGCTCTTACTCTATCTTCATGTAGTGACAGCTTTCTTGGAGATAAGAAGAATTATGATAATGTAAATGTTGGAATTTATGATTATTACACAGGCGCTAATGCTCGTGTAAGTGATGTTTATGCTTGGTCGTTGCCTGACCCTAATTCAGATGCAACTTGGAAGTATAATTGCACGGGAAATGCTGATGATCAATCAAAATCTACAGAAGAATATAGTGGATTCGGAGCGTTTGTAGACCCACAAGCTGAGATGACTGTAATGGGTGGAACAAAAGTACAAGACTTTTTTCATAACCAGGCTAATAATATCCAAGCTTCTGTTTGGGGACGCATTCGTAATATCAACGATGTAATTCAAGGTATTAGCGATGGTGCACTTTCACAAGAGGATAAGAATAAGCTATTAGGTCAAGTTTATTTTTTCCGAGCATGGTGCTATTATAACTTGGTAAAGTGGTATGGTGGTGTGCCTATTGTTAAAGATGTATTGGAACCAGTAGAATCTTCAGTGGTTCCTCGTTCTTCTGCAAAAGCTTGTGTTGAGTTTATTTGTGAGGATCTGGATAAATCAGCAGAAATGTTGACTGCTGCAACTGCAAGTGGTGGTTGGGCATCAAGTGAGGATTGGGGACGGATTACTTCTGGTACGGCTCTTGCGTTGAAAGGGCGTGTTTTATTACTTTGGGCAAGCCCCATGTTCAACAGATCGAATGATGTAAGTCGTTGGAATACGGCTTATGATGAAATTAAAAAATCAATTTCTGTTTTAAATGCATGTGGTTATGGATTGTACCAAACTACTAATAATGTTAATGGTTCTGATTTTGCTGGGGTATTTTCTACTGTTAAAAGTTCCGAAGCTGTTTTTGTAACGCTCTTTAATACGGTACAGTCGGGAGATGGGATGAAGAATAACAGTTGGGAGCGTGGCATTCGTCCGAAAAATACAACTGGTAGTGGCAAAGAACCTTCTGCTATGTTGGTTGACATGTTTCCGATGGCAGATGGAAAGAAACCTGCACTTGCTAACACTTATACTAAATTAGAAGGTTCAAGTTATACATACGATGAGAGTTATCCGTTTATGAATCGTGATCCGCGTTTCTATCGTACGTTTGCTTTCCCTGGTGTGCGTTGGGCCTATTCGGGTGATCCTACAGCTGCTGATATTGATAATCCTTCTTATAGTAGTGGCAAGGATTATGAACTATGGAACTATGTATGGTATACTAATACTGACGATCAAGGTAATGCTGAAAGCGGAAACTCTTACGGTGCTGACAACTTGCTGACGAGTAAAAAAGGGCTTTATGTACGCAAACGTTCCGATGATTTGGATGTAAATTCCAGTCCATTATATACTTGGGCTGCTACTGATAATAATGGTGGATTTGCATACTCGGCAGCTCCATATCTTGAAATTCGTTATGCAGAGGTATTATTGAACTATGCTGAAGCAGCTTGTGGTGCTGGTCATATGGATGAAGCTGTTGAGCAATTACGCACAATACGTGCTCGTGTAGGCTACACCGCTACTGATAATTATGGTCTGCAGACAGATCTGGCAGCTGATCAGGCAGCTTGTATGTCGGCAATTCTTTATGAACGTCAAATAGAATTGGCTTATGAAGGGAAACGTTTTGATGACCTTCGTCGTTGGATGTTGTTTGATGGTGGAACTGGTAAAGCCGATGGAGCTCCTGATACATGGACTCTAACAGGTTGGGGAGGCAATACATGTACTTATTTGGGCTTTATGCAAATGAACGGTCAACGTCGTGAAAATATGGAATTTCGTGTGCAGGACTCTTATGGTGTGGGTGGTACTACAAAGGATTCAGATCCTTTAGTTAAAGCTAGCGTTGTTCGCCCTACTGCTGTTGATTATCGTAAAGAACTGACAACTCAGCTAGAACAGTTGAAAGAATTTTATGCAGATAAATTAGTTCGTAAGTTGAAGAAAGGTGACAGTCGTGATCAGAATCATGTTGATTTGACTATGATGTTTTTTCCTAAATATTATTTCTTAGGTTTTGCTCAAGGAGCACAGAATGCTAATAAATATTTGGGACAAACTATTGGCTGGGAAGATTATAATCAATCTGGTGCTAATGGAACATTTGATCCGTTGGCAGAATAATAATGTCTTATTTGATCCGATATATTCTTCTTTTAGAATTTGAGGGTTATACTATTTAATATTAGTGGGTTGGGAAACTATATAAAACGTTGCCTAATTCACTTTTTTATTAGAGAGTGTTGAGAAAGCTTGATATGATATATCTCGTTTCAAAAGCCGAATTTCAAATCATTTATAAAAAAAGTCTCTTCACCGATTACAAATGGCCCAAATATTAGTCTAATAAGTAAGTAGAACTAAGAAACTCAATACAATTCAAGAAGAATATGAAAAGAAAATGGACTTTCGTGATTTGTGCCGCAGCGTTGATGGCACCAATTTCCGTGGTTAAAGCGCAGTATCCCCAAGAACCTAAAGAGGTGAAGGAAGCTGTGAAGAAAATGATGGATGAAGAATACAAGTTGTCTGACGAAGCTTGGGAAAAGGCTCTTCCTACAATAGAGAAAGAAGCAAAAGAAGGTAAACCATATATTCCTTGGGCAGCTAGGCCTACGGACCTTCCTCAGGCAAAGATTCCTTCTTTCCCTGGAGCAGAAGGAGGTGGCATGTACAGCTTTGGCGGTCGTGGTGGAAAAGTAATCACGGTAACTAATCTGAATGATCGCGGACCGGGTTCTTTTCGTGAAGCTTGCGAAACTGGTGGGGCGCGTATTGTGGTGTTCAATGTATCGGGTATTATCCGCATCAAAACTCCAATTATTGTTCGTGCACCTTATATCACTATTGCCGGACAGACTGCACCAGGTGATGGTGTTTGCTTGGCTGGTGAATCTTTTTGGGTAAATACTCATGATGTAGTGGTTCGTCACATGCGTTTCCGTAGAGGAGAAACTAATGTTGGACGTCGTGATGATTCATTTGGGGGAAATCCGGTTGGTAACATTATGATAGACCATTGTTCTTGTACCTGGGGATTGGATGAAAATATTTCTTTTTATCGTCACATGTTTAGCCCGGGAGAAGGTTACAAGGATCTGAAACTTCCAACAGTGAATGTGACTATTCAGAATACGATCTCTGCAAAAGCTCTTGATACATACAATCATGCATTTGGTAGTACGCTTGGTGGCGAAAACTGTTCTTTTATGCGTAACCTTTGGGCAAGTAATGCCGGGCGTAATCCTTCTATCGGATGGAACGGAGTATTTAATTTTGTAAATAATGTAACGTACAATTGGGTGCATCGTTCCGTTGATGGTGGCGATTATACTGCACTTTATAATATCATTAATAACTACTATAAGCCGGGACCCCTCACTCCGAAAGATACTCCTGTGGGACATCGTATATTGAAACCGGAATCAGGACGTAGTAAACTAGGTTATTATGTTTTTGGTAGAGTTTATTGCAATGGTAATATTATGGAAGGTTACGATGCCATCAGTAAAAATAACTGGGCTGGTGGAGTGCAAGTACAAGAACAACCTAATACGGATGGCTATACTGAAAACATGAGATGGAACGAGCCTTTCCCAATGCCTTCATTAACCATCATGCCAGCTAAGGATGCTTATAAATTTGTGATAAAGAATGCGGGTGCAACGATTCCTAGCCGTGATATTGTTGACCAACGCATTATTGAGGAAGTTGAGACAGGAAAAGCTTACTATAAGGAAGGTTTAGATCCAAATTCTTTCTACCAATTTGAGCATCGTCGTTTGCCGAACGATTCATATAAGAAAGGAGTCATTACAGAAATTGAACAAATGGGCGGGTATCCTGAATATAAAGGTACTCCTTACGTTGATACTGACAAGGATGGTATGCCTGATGCTTGGGAAAAAGCAAATGGATTGAATCCGAATGACTCATCTGATGCCAACAAAGACTGTACTGGTGACGGATACACCAATATTGAAAAATACATTAATGGAATTAGTACAAAGAAGAAAGTTGACTGGACAAATTTGAAGAACAACGATGATACTTTGGCTAAAAAAGGAAAATTAATGTAAGTTTATGACTAAGAATTATTTTAAGGTAATACAATTGCTTTGCTGTTTTTTGTTTCTTGCAGCGACTTCTGCTTTTGCAGTAGATCTGGATAAGCAAAACCGAGATCCTAAATATGTGGAGACAATTGTCGGCCGCTCTCAGAAGATAGTAGATAAGCTTAATCTTTCAGATAAGAAAGTTGCGGAAGATGTACGCAATGTGATTGCTAATCGCTATTTTGAACTGAACGACATCTACGAGAAGCGTGATGCAAAAGTAAATCAGATAAAGGGATCGGGCGTAACGGGTACTGCTAAAGCCGATGCTTTAAGTGCCGCTGAATTTGAAAAAGACGCTGCTTTGTATCGTTCTCACTTTGCTTTTCCGGCTAATCTCTCTCTTTTCCTAAATGAGAAGCAAATTGAGGAGGTAAAAGATGGTTTGACTTATGGAGTTGTGATGGTGACTTACAATGCAACTTTAGAAATGATACCTTCTTTGAAAGAAGAAGAGAAGACACAAATTTATGCTTGGCTAGTTGAAGCTCGTGAGTTTGCTATGGATGCCGAGACTTCAGGAAAGAAGCATGAAGCTTTTGGCAAATATAAAGGCAGAATCAATAATTATCTTTCGAAAAGAGGATATGATTTGGTTAAAGAACGTGAGCAATGGTATAAAAGGATTAAAGAAAAGGAATCCAAATAGAAAGCGATTTTTTGAAAAATAGTTTTAATGGGAGTGCAATTCAGTAAAATGATTGCATTCCCATTTTTTATGGGTAATCAGATTTATAACAGAATCTCATTGGATCGTTTTGTCTATTTTTGAGAAAACCAATCAATGCCCTTCTACAGGCGTTGTGAGAGGGAGGGGTGTTGAATGTCCGAGATCAGCATGTTGAATGTACGTTTTCAACATGCTGATCTCGGACATTCAACACGCTGATCTCGTAAAAACGATTTCAAGTCTATCTAATCTCCTCTTTATGTTAACTATTTTCTTTTTTGTTTCTATGTTGGATCCGCTGTTTTGATATTAAATGCTATCATCGGCTGATTTTATTCTACTATAATCTTTTTATTTATTAATCATGGGTTAGTGCGTTAGGGTTGCTTAAGGTCGCACGCAGAGAGAAATAGTAGTAAGTGATTGCAATGCGAATGAGTACATAAACCCCTTAAATCCGTCTTTTTTAAAGAAAGTATTAATAGAAACTGTTGATAAAGCATGAATAAATATTTTAATCTTCTGATTGTTCTCGTTCTCTTCTGTCTGATGACATCCTGCCAAAAAGGAAAAGAGTATTACGTATTCACTTCTTTTCATGAGCCTGCCAATGAAGGCTTGCGCTACCTTTATAGTGAGGATGGCATTCACTGGGATAGTATTCCTGGAACTTGGTTGAAGCCGGAAATAGGCAGACAGCAGTTGATGAGAGATCCTTCAATGGTGCGTACTCCTGATGGTATTTTCCACTTGGTATGGACTACTAGCTGGAAAGGTGATTTGGGTTTCGGATATGCTTCTTCAACAGATTTGATACATTGGTCGGAACAAAAGATGATTCCGGTGATGGAACATGAACCTACTACGGTAAATGTCTGGGCACCAGAGATCTTTTACGATGATGAGAAAGAACAGTTTATGGTGGTGTGGGCTTCGTGCGTGCCGGGCCGTTTTGCACGAGGGATTGAAGAAGAAAACAATAATCACAGATTATACTATATCACTACAAAGGATTTTAAAACAATTTCGGGGACTAAAATTTTATATGATCCCGGCTTTAGTAGTATTGATGCTACCATTGTGAAGCGTGCATCCAAAGATTATGTAATGGTGCTAAAAGACAATACCCGTTCGAACCGTAATTTGAAAATAGCTTTTGCCTCTTCTCTTTATGGTCCTTACTCTCCTGCATCCAAAGCTTTTACTCAACCATTTGTGGAAGGTCCTACTGTCGAGAAAGTAGGTGAGGACTATCTGATTTACTTCGACGTATATAAAAAGAAGATTTATGGAGCGGTGAAGACGCGAGATTTTATTAATTTTACCAACGAAACACAAACGGTGAAGGTGCCGAAAGGACATAAACATGGGACGATATGTAAAGTCCCCAAAAAAATTATTGAGAGACTAATTGAAAGCAAAAAATAACAGCTACTTTTTATAAATACCATGAAACATTTTAATAGCGTTTTAGTTGCCATTGCATTTGCTAGTATTTTTTCTGCACCTTCTTTTGCACAAGATAAGATTCATTATACAGGAACGGAACTTTCTAATCCGGCTTATCATGATGGGCAACTGACTCCGGTTGTAGGGGTACACAATATTCAAGTAATGCGAGCTAACCGTCAATTACCGGATGCTTCAAACGGAAACGGGTGGACATATAACCATCAACCTATGTTGGCATACTGGAATGGACAATTCTATATGCAGTATTTGTCTGATCCTGCTGATGAACATGTTCCGCCATCGCAAACTTTTCTGACTACTTCTAAAGATGGTTATCATTGGACGAATCCTGAAGTACTTTTTCCTACTTACAAGGTGCCTGATGGATACACAAAACCGGGACGTACAGATGTAGCTAAGAACTTAATCGCCATTATGCATCAACGTGTAGGCTTTTACGTCTCGAAGTCAGGCAGATTAATTACTATGGCTAATTATGGAGTGGCTATGGACAAAAAAGATGATCCAAATGATGGCAATGGAATTGGTCGTGTTGTCAGAGAGATAAAGAAGGATGGATCGTATGGACCGATTCACTTCATCTATTACAATCATGGCTTTAATGAGAAAAACACGAATTATCCTTTCTTTAAGAGAAATAAGGATAAAGGTTTTGTGAAAGCTTGTCAGGAGATATTGAATAATCCTCTTTATCGTATGCAATGGGTAGAAGAGGCCGATAGAAATGATCCGATTATTCCTCTAAATAAAGAATATAAAGCATTTAATTATTATACATTGCCTGATGGTAAAATAGCTTGTTTATGGAAACATGCTTTGACTTCTATTAGTGAAGATGGAGGAAATACATGGGCACAACCTGTATTACGTGCTAAGGGCTTTGTGAACAGCAACGCTAAGATATGGGGGCAACGATTGAGTGACGGTACGTATGCCACCATTTATAATCCATCCGAATTTCGTTGGCCGCTTGCCATCTCTTTGAGTGCGGACGGACTTGAATATACAACACTGAACCTTGTTAATGGTGAAGTTCCTCCAATGAGATATGGGGGTAATTACAAATCTTATGGACCTCAATATGTACGTGGCATTCAAGAGGGTAATGGCAAATCGGCAGATGGAGATCTTTGGGTTGCTTATAGTGTGAACAAGGAAGATATGTGGGCTGCGCATATTCCGGTTCCGGTTCGTACAAAGGCTACTGCCCATGCAAATGATGATTTTTCAGCCTATTCGAACTTGTCTCAACTAACCGATTGGAACATTTACTCTCCACTTTGGGCACCGGTTTCTTTAGAAAAAGAAGAGGGTATATCATGGCTTACATTAAGGGACAAAGATCCATTTGATTATGCTAAAATAGAAAGGAAAATACCGGCGACGAAGCAGCTAACAGTTTCATTTGACTTGTTGGCCGGGCAGAATGATAAAGGTACATTGCAAATTGAGTTCTTAGACGAGAATGGGATTGCATGTTCTCGTCTGGATTTGACGAATGACGGACTGTTCCGTGCTAAAGGTGGATCTCGATTTGGTAATATGATGAAATATGAAGCAGGGAAGAAGTATCATGTTGAAGCAATTTTATCGGTAACAGATAGAAATATTACAGTCTTTGTCGATGGCAAAAAAGTTGGGTTGCGTATGTTTTATGCTCCGGTAGCTTCAATAGAGCGTATTGTATTTAGAACCGGTGTACAGCGGAACTTCCCTACGCCTGATACTCCTGCCGATCAGGATTATGACTTGCCGAATGCAGGATCTGAGGAACCAATGGCCTTTTATCGGATAGCCAATGTTAAGACATTATCTGCGGATACCGATTCTACGGCAACTTTTCTGAAGTATGCAGACTTTAGCCATTATGTTTCCTATTTTAATAATATGGAAGACGAAAACATTGCTCAAGCTATTCCTAATGCAAAAGCATCAGAATGGATGGAGAAAAACATTCCTCTGTTTGAATGTCCGCAGAAGAATTTCGAAGAGATGTACTATTTTCGTTGGTGGAGTCTGCGTAAGCATATAAAGAACACTCCTGTGGGTTATGGCATGACTGAGTTTCTGGTGAATCGCACGTATGCTGATAAGTATAATCTGATTGCTTGTGCCATTGGGCATCATATTAACGAAAGTCGTTGGTTGCATGATCGTACTTATCTGGATCAGATTATACATACTTGGTATCGTGGTAATGAAGGCGGAGCGATGAAAAAGATGAATAAGTTTAGTTCATGGAACGCGGATGCAATTCTAAATCGTTATTTGGTAGATGGGAATAAATCATTTTTGCTAGATATGCAAAAGGATTTAGAGACTGAGTACAAACGTTGGGAAAGCACGAACCGATTGAAAAACGGTCTCTATTGGCAAGGGGATGTACAGGATGGTATGGAAGAATCTATCAGTGGTGGTCGTCGTAAACAGTATGCCCGTCCTACTATTAATAGTTATATGTATGGCAATGCCAAGGCTCTTTCTACAATTGGCTTGTTGGCTGGTGATGAAAGTGTTGCTATGACGTATGCTTTGAAAGCTGATACACTTAAACATCTTGTAGAGGAACAGTTGTGGAATACTACGCATCATTTCTTTGAAACAATGCGTACGGATTCATCAGCTAATGTGCGCGAAGCCATTGGATATCTTCCTTGGTATTTTAATCTGCCGGCGAAAGGTAAATACGATGATGCATGGAAGGAAGTGATGGATGAGAAAGGATTTTCCGCTCCTTACGGATTAACGACAGCCGAACGCCGTCATCCGGAGTTTCGTACACATGGTGTAGGAAAATGTGAGTGGGATGGAGCTATCTGGCCGTTTGCTTCCGCTCAAACGCTAACAGCAATGGCCAATTTCATGAATAACTATCCTCAAACAATTCTTTCGGATAGCGTCTATTTTCACCAAATGGAATTGTATGTAGAATCTCAATATCATCGCGGACGCCCATACGTGGGAGAATATTTGGATGAGGTAACTGGTTATTGGCTGAAAGGCGATCAGGAACGTTCACGCTATTATAATCATTCTACATTCAATGATCTGGTTATTACCGGATTGGTTGGATTACGTCCTCGTATGGACAATACTCTCGAAATTAACCCTCTCATACCTGAGGGGAAATGGAACTGGTTCTGTTTGGATAACGTGTTGTATCATGGTCATACTATCTCAATTATATGGGACAAAGATGGCAGCCGTTATCATTCAGGAAAAGGATTACGTATCTTTGTTGATGGAAAATTGGTAGGTCATGCAGATAAACTTGAAAGGTTGATTTGCAAAGATGTACTTCAGTGAGAATTGCCGGATAATGATAAGAAATAGAATATTATTCCTGTTTGCCATTTGTTTGTTTTTAGTTATCGACTCGGCTAGAGCGATTGAGGTAACAAAGACAACTTGTGAAATGGCTGTCGATCCGCTTTGTGTGGCTGCTAAATCTCCTCGTTTTGGTTGGCAAATGCATTCTTCGCAACAAGGGAGTATGCAGACGGCTTATGCCATTGAGGTGTACGCTGTACAGAATGGCAAACGCAGTCTTGTTTGGAAAACGGGAAAGGTTAATTCTACTCAAAGTCAGTTAGTTCAGTATGTTGGAGGAGCTTTACAGCCGCTCATTAAATATGTATGGAGAGTTCAGGTATGGGATGAAAAGAATCGTCCTTCCTCTTGGAGCAAAGAGTCTGAATTTCGCTTAGCTCCAGACGATTCATTCTTTGATGCTCAGTGGATAGGCGCTATCTCACGCAAAGATGCTAAGTTGCCTCAGGGACGGAAATTTCATGAAACGGACATGAGGAAACCTGAAGTGAAAGCATTGTGGGCTGCCGCAGATACTTTATCGAATAAGAGCATTTATCTTCGTAAATCATTCGTTGCCACAAAGCAAATTGACGAAGCGATTGTATATGTTTGTGGACTCGGTCATTATGAATTGAGCCTGAATGGTGATAAGATTGGTGAAAGTGAGTTTGCCCCGTTATGGAGTGATTACGATAAAACCGTTTACTATAATGTTTATGATGTAACTTCAACTATCCATGAAGGAGAAAACGCAATCGGCACTCTTTTGGGAAATGGATTCTATAATGTACAAGGCGGAAGATATAGAAAACTACAGATTAGTTTCGGATCTCCGACGCTGTTGTTGAAACTCGTCATCAGGTATAAGGATGGAACAAAGAAAGAGATTCTTTCGGGTGCTGATTGGAAGTACAGTTTGAGTCCGATAACTTTTAACTCCATTTATGGTGGAGAGGATTACGATGCTCGCTTAGAACAAGTTGGTTGGAATACTTCCTCTTTTAATGATTCTATCTGGAAGTCTGTGGTGCTGCAACAAGCTCCTAAAGGACAGTTGCGTCCACAGATGGCTACTCCGGTTAAAATCATGGAGCGATATGGCATTCAGAAAGTAACTAAACTTACTCCTGAACAGATCGTTGGTGCCTGTAAATCGACCAAACGCACGGTAGATGCTTCTGCTTTTGTTCTCGACATGGGACAGAATCTGTCCGGATTCCCTGAAATAACTGTCCGTGGTAAAAAAGGACAGAAAGTAACGTTGATTGTAGCAGAAGCCTTAACCGATGAGGGGGCTGCAAATCAGCGTCAAACAGGTAGACCACATTATTATGAATACACCTTGAAGGGCAATGGTGATGAAACTTGGCATCCTCGTTTTTCTTATTATGGGTTCCGTTATATTCAAGTAGAAGGTGCTGTACTTAAAGGGCAAAAGAATCCCCGAAAGTTAGCAGTATTAAAGAGTATAAACTCTTGTTTTGTCTATAATTCTGCGGCGAAAGTCTCCTCTTTTGAAACATCCAACGTGATATTCAATAATGCACATCGCATTATAAAAATGGCTATACAAAGCAATATGCAGTCAATCTTTACTGATTGTCCTCATCGCGAAAAGCTCGGTTGGTTGGAAGAAACTCATTTGAATGGTCCCGGATTATTATACAATTATGACCTTACTTCATTCTTACCTAAAGTAGTTCAGGATATAGCTGATTCTCAATATGATAACGGCATGGTACCGACGATCGCTCCTCAATATGTTATTTTTGAAGGACCGGGAATGGATGATTTTGCCAATTCGCCCGAATGGGGCTCGGCGATGATCATATTGCCGTTTATGTATTACGAAACTTACGGTGATAAGTCACTCATTCAGAATTATTATCGCAATATGCGTGCTTACCTTGATTATTTAACTTCACGTGCAGAGAATCATATTCTGTCATTTGGATTAGGAGATTGGTATGATTATGGTAACTTTAAAGCCGGTTTTTCAAAGAACACTCCTATACCTTTAGTTGCCACAGCTCAATATTATATGGATGCTTGTTATATGGTTCGTGCAGCTGATATGGTAGGTAACAAATATGATCTTGACTATTATGCCCGTTTATGTAAAGAGATTAAAGCCGCATTTAATGAGAAGTTCTTCCATACGGAGACGAAACAATATGGCACAGGGAGTCAGTGTAGCAATGCGCTTCCGCTCTTTCTTGATATGGTTCGTTCTGAATTACGTCCGGCTGTATTAGATAATTTAGTGAAAGATATAAAAGCACACGGCAATCGGCTGACTACTGGTGATGTGGGAAACAGATATCTTTTTCAAACTTTGGCGCGTAATGGATTAAATGAACTGATGTGCACCATGCACAATCATGAAGAAGCACCGGGTTATGGATTCCAATTGAAGTTTGGTGCAACCACGTTGACCGAGCAGTGGGACCCCAGACAAGGCTCTTCTTGGAATCATTTTATGATGGGACAGATTGATGAGTGGTTTTTTTATTCATTAGCCGGAATAAAAGCCGATCTGTTACATCCGGGATATCAAGACATCGTTATTGCTCCTCAAGTGGTAGGAGATTTAAAATTTGTTCGTGTATCTTACGAAACGCTTTACGGGCTTGTAGTGGTAAATTGGACACATGACAATGGAGTGTTTACTTTATCAGTGGAAGTTCCTGTGAATTGTTCGGCGAAGATTTATTTGCCGGGTGATAAGGAAGCAAAGATGATAAAAAGCGGAAGTTATTCATTTACAAAGAAATTATAGTACGATGAGAATACGACTTTTACTGATATTGGTTGCAACTATTTGTTTGGCATTTCCTCTTCGCGCCGAGCGAGTAGATATGTTGAAAGCCGGAGCAAAGGCAAATGGCACTGTGTTGAATACGAAGTTGATAAACAACACGATTGTTCGCCTCAACAAAGCGGGTGGGGGAACACTTTTCTTTCCTTCCGGTACCTACCTCACCGGTTCCATTGTAATGAAAAGTAATATTACGATTGAACTGGAATCGGGAGCAACATTGCTCTTCTCTGATAATTTTGATGACTATCTTCCTTTTGTTGGGACTCGCCATGAGGGAGTAGTGATGAAAAGCTTTTCTCCGCTTATTTATGCTGTAGATGCAGAAAATATAACCATTAAAGGTGAAGGAACGCTTGATGGGCAAGGGAAAAAGTGGTGGATAGAGTTTTTTCGTATTTTAGTTGATTTGAAGGACAATGGTGTACGCGACTTAAATAAATATCAATCTCTTTGGGAAAAGGAGAATGACACAAAGTCTATTTATGCAGAAACTAATTCAGATTATGTTAGTACTTTGCAACGTCGTTTTTTTCGTCCTCCTTTTATTCAACCCATTCGTTGTAAGAATGTACGTATTGAAGGCGTTAAAATTATAAACTCTCCTTTCTGGACAGTAAATCCGGAATTTTGCGATAACGTAATGATTAAGGGAATTACCATTCACAATGTTCCTTCTCCAAATACAGATGGCATCAATCCTGAATCATGCAAGAATGTACATATCAGTGATAGCCATATATCGGTTGGCGATGACTGTATCACAATAAAATCAGGTCGTGATCTTCAGGCTCGTAAGTTAGGTGTTCCGTGTGAAAATATAACTATAACCAATTGTACGATGTTATCCGGACATGGAGGAGTAGTCATTGGCAGTGAAATGAGTGGAAGCGTTCGTAAAGTTGTTATTAGTAATTGTATTTTTGATGGGACTGATAGAGGTATTCGGCTTAAATCTACTCGTGGAAGAGGAGGGGTGGTAGAAGATATTCGTATCAGCAATATTGTGATGAGTAATATTCGAAATGAAGCCATTGTCATGGATCTGATGTATAGCGATATGCCTGCCGAACCCCTTAGCGATCGTACGCCTATCTTTCGGAATATTCATGTGTCGGGTCTTACTGCTACAGGCGTGAAGACTCCGATTGTAATAAAAGGGTTGGATGAAGCACACATAACTGATGTATCGCTTCGTGATATGAATATAGAAAGTAAGGAGAAACCTCACTTTCAGAATTGTGATCGTATCACTCTTGATGATGTTATAGTAAACGGTCAAAAGGTAATCTTAAAATGAATAAACAAATGAAGAAGATTGTGCTTATCGTATTATTAGTCAGTTTTGTTGGTGCAAATGCACAGAATCTGACTTTCGAGAATAAGTTTGCTCGTCCGCTTTGTGAAGTACTTGCTGATATTCAAGTGCGTTTTCAGATCCGTCTGAAATATGATGTAGATACGGTAGGAAAAATAGTTCCGTATGCAGATTTTCGTATTCGTCCTTATTCAGCAGAAGAATCTTTGATGAACGTTTTAGCTCCTTTTGATTACAAGTTTGTTAAGCAGGAAGGTAATTTATATAAGATAAAGAATTATGAATATGCTCGTCGTACTTCCGAAGATGGAGAAAAGGCTTTGGCGTACTTAAAAACATTGTATTCTGATAAAGAATCGTGGGAAAAAAGAAGAGCAAATTTGCGTAAGGAAGTTCGTGAAAAATTGGGTCTTGATTCATTACTTAACAAAAGAGTAAATGCGAAACCTATTCTTTCTAAAATAAGAAAATTCGATGGATATACAGTGCAGAATTTTGCGCTCGAGACCCTTCCCGGATTGTATGTCTGTGGTTCTATTTACACTCCAAGTTCTAAAGGCAAACACGCATTGATCATTTGTCCGAATGGTCACTTTGGCGGAGGTCGCTATCGTGAAGATCAACAACAACGGATGGGTACGCTTGCGCGTATGGGAGCTGTTTGTGTGGATTATGATCTCTTTGGATGGGGTGAATCAGCTTTGCAAGTAGGCAGCGCAGCACATCGTTCGAGTGCGGCACATGTAATACAAGCCATGAATGGACTATCTATTTTAGATTACATGCTTTCGTCACGTAAAGACATTGATAAAAGTAGAGTGGGAGTGAATGGAGGTTCAGGTGGTGGCACACAAACTATCTTGCTGACGGCTTTGGATGAACGTTTTACAGCTGCTGCTCCCGTCGTAAGTCTGGCTTCTCACTTTGACGGAGGATGTCCTTGCGAAAGTGGTATGCCCATTACAATGGCTTGTGGAGGAACTAATAATGCGGAATTGGCTGCTATGTTTGCACCCCGCCCCATGTTGGTTGTGTCCGATGGTAAGGACTGGACAAGCAGTGTTCCTGAATTGGAATTTCCTTATCTGCAATACGTATACGGTTTTTATGGGGCAGTTGGTAAGGTAACGAATGTGCATCTTCCTAAAGAAGGGCACGACTTTGGTCCGAATAAGCGTAATGCTGTCTATGATTTCTTTGCTTCCGTTTTTGCTTTAGATAAAGCGGAGTTGGATGAAAAGCGTGTAACGATTGAGCCAGAAGAAGCGATGTATAGCTTTGGCAAAGATGGAGTACTTCTCCCGGCAACTGCTATTCGCTCTTTTGATAAATTGGCTGTTTATTTTGATAAGAATCGATTTTCTGTATTGCAATCGGATCTTAGCCTTGAGAAAAAAGCGACGGATTGGGTCGCATCTCTCAAGTTGGAAGATGAAAAGAAAATTTCTTTTGTAACGACATTGGTTTATAACCATCTGCGCAGTGTACGTGAATGGCACAATGAACATCCATATAGCACTGTTCCTGAGGGATTAAATCCGTTGACCGGTAAACCGCTTAGCCAACTTGATCGTGAGATGATTGCTGATTCTGCTATGCCTAAAGAGGTGCATGCAAAATTAATGAATGGCTTGCGAAAAGTTCTCACCGAAGAACAAGTGGACGCCATTCTTGATAAATATACTGTTGGTAAGGTTGCTTTTACGTTGGCCGGATATCGTGCTATTGTTCCTGATCTTACAGAAAAGGAGGAAGTTTTCATTTTGGAGAACCTGAAACTGGCGCGTGAACAGGCTATTGACTATAAAAGCATGAAACAAATCTCTGCTGTATTTGAAATTTACAAAAACAAATGTGAAGAGTTCCTTAATAATAATGGACGTAGTTGGAGGCAGTTGTTTAAGGACTATGTGAATAAGGTTAAAGCCGAGAAAGCCTCTAAAGCTGCTCAGAAGAAGTAATGTTTGAAAAATGAAACAGATGAATAGAATAAAATCTTTCCTACTTTTTGTATTGTGCATGCTGGCTGCAGATGCTTCTGCGGTCGCATACAAACTCTGGTACGATAAGCCGGCCCAAGTTTGGACGGAAGCTCTTCCTTTAGGAAATGGTCGGTTGGGTGCCATGGTTTTCGGTACTCCGGGAATGGAACAGATTCAGCTGAATGAAGAGACTATTTGGGCAGGACGTCCTAATAACAATGCTAATCCGGATGCTTTGGAATATATCCCTAAAGTTCGTGAACTTGTCTTTGCAGGCAAATATCTGGAAGCACAAACATTGGCTACGGAGAAGGTAATGGCCAAAACGAATTCGGGTATGCCTTATCAAACCTTTGGCGATTTACGTATTTCGTTTCCCGGACATACCCGCTATACGAATTATTATCGTGAATTAAATCTGGACTCAGCTCAGGCAGTAGTACGCTATCAGGTCGATGGCGTAAACTATAAAAGAGAGACGATCACTTCATTTACCGATCAGGTTGTGATGGTTCGCCTTACTGCAGATGTCCCCGGAAAGATCACTTGCAATTCCATTCTGACCACTCCTCATCAGGATGCCGTGATTGCTTCTGAAGGAAATACTGTTACTTTGTCAGGTGTATCATCCTGGCATGAAGGCTTGAAAGGTAAAGTTGAATTTCAGGGAAGATTAACCGCTAAGATAGAAGGTGGTAAGATGAGTTGTAAGGATGGTGTGTTGACTATTGAAGGAGCTAATGAAGTTGTACTTTATGTCTCTATTGCAACAAACTTTAATAACTACAACGATATTACCGGTAATCAGGTAGAACGTGCAAAAGCTTATCTTGACAAGGCTTTGAAACATACTTATGCTCAAGATAGAAAAGCGCATATTGCTTTCTTTAAGAAATATATGGATCGTGTTTCTTTCAATCTGGGAGAGAATCAATATAAGGATGTGACAACAGATGCTCGCATTGAGCGCTTCAAAGAAACCAATGATGCACATCTGGTTGCTACTTACTTCAAATTTGGTCGTTATTTATTGATCTGTTCTTCTCAACCTGATGGACAACCGGCTAATTTGCAAGGCATTTGGAATGATAAACTTTTTCCGTCGTGGGATAGCAAGTATACTTGTAACATTAATTTGGAAATGAATTACTGGCCGGCAGAAGTGACTAACTTGACGGAATTAAGTAAACCACTTTTTCAGTTAACAAAGGAAGTGAGTGAAACAGGAAAGGAGACTGCTAAGACGATGTATGGTGCCAAAGGCTGGGTGTTACACCACAATACAGATATCTGGCGGGTAACCGGAGCGATAGATAAAGCGCCTTCGGGTATGTGGCCTTCGGGCGGTGCTTGGCTGTGTCGTCATCTGTGGGAACATTATTTGTATACAGGTGATCTTGAATTTCTTCGTTCTGTTTATCCTATCATGAAAGAAGCCGGGCATTTCTTTGATGAAACGATGGTGAAAGAGCCAATACACGGATGGTTAGTGGTTTGCCCGAGCAATTCTCCTGAAAATACACATGCCGGAAGTAATGGAGAAGCAACCACTGCGGCTGGTTGTACAATGGATAATCAATTGATCTTTGATTTGTGGACTTCTATAATAAGTTCAGCTAAATTGTTGAACACAGATGAAGAGCTTGTTACCCATTTAGAGAAGCGCCTACAAGAAATGCCTCCTATGCAAATCGGTCGATGGGGACAACTGCAAGAATGGATGTTTGATTGGGACGATTCCAATGATATTCATCGCCACATGTCTCATCTTTATGGAATGTTTCCCAGTAATCAGATATCCCCATATCGTACTCCGAAACTGTTTGATGCTGCACGTACTTCACTTATTCACCGTGGAGATCCTTCTACGGGATGGAGCATGGGCTGGAAAGTCTGCTTATGGGCACGTTTACTAGACGGTGATCATGCATATAAATTAATTACCGATCAACTGTCATTGGTTCGCAATGAAAAGAAAAAGGGAGGAACCTACCCAAATCTGTTCGATGCACATCCACCTTTTCAAATTGATGGAAATTTTGGTTGTACGGCAGGTATTGCCGAAATGCTGATGCAGAGCTATGATGGTTTTATCTATCTTCTTCCTGCACTTCCATCTTTGTGGAAAGACGGAGAGGTAAAGGGGCTGGTTGCTCGCGGAGGCTTTGAACTGGATATGAATTGGAAGAATGGGAAAATTTTGCGTTTGGTAGTTAAGTCACGTATTGGTGGTAATTGTCGTTTGCGTTCATTGGTGAAACTTTCAGGCAAAGGCTTGAAGCGTGCGAAGGGAGTGAATCCTAATCAACTATATGCTGTGCCGGAAATTACTCAGCCATTGGTAAATGAAAAGGCTAAATTAAATAAGATTGTGTTAAAAGATACCTATCTTTACGACCTTATTACAGAGGCAGGTAAGGAGTATATCCTTATGGGGAAATGATAATGATATAATTAAAAGATAACGATATGAAGACAAATGTTTATAAGTATTTACTTATCCTTTTAGTAGTAATGGCAGGAAATACTATTTCTGCTCAGAACAAAACATATATTCCCTGGAGAAACGGAAAGTTGGTCGTCTCGGAAGAAGGACGGTATCTGAAACATGAAAATGGTGCACCGTTCTTTTGGCTTGGAGAGACTGGATGGCTTTTGCCTGAACGCTTAAACCGTGATGAAGCGGAATACTATCTTGAACAATGTAAGCAACGTGGCTATAATGTTGTACAGGTACAAACTGTGAACGATGTTCCTGCGTTAAATTACTATGGGCAATATTCTCATCCTGATGGATTTAACTTTAAGGAAATAAATAAAAAAGGCGTATATGGCTATTGGGATCATATGGACTATATCATTAAGACAGCTGAAAAGAAAGGAATATATATCGGAATGGTTTGTATATGGGGAGGTCTGGTGAAGAGTGGACAAATGACAGTTAAAGAGGCTCAGGCTTATGGCAAGTTCCTTGCTGAGAGATACAAAGATCAACCCAATATTATCTGGTTTATCGGAGGAGATATCCGTGGTGATGTAAAGACTGTAGAGTGGGAAACTTTGGCTAAAAGTATTCGTGCTATTGACAAAAACCACCTGATGACATTCCACCCACGTGGAAGAACTACTTCAGCGACTTGGTTCAATAATGCCGAATGGTTAGATTTCAATATGTTCCAGAGTGGACACCGTCGTTACGGACAACGCAATGGGGATGGTGATTATACTATTAAAGAGAATACAGAGGAAGATAACTGGAGATACGTTGAAAGTAGCCAGTTAATGAAACCTTTGAAACCAATTATTGATGGGGAACCTAGTTATGAAGAGATTCCTCAGGGTTTGCACGATCCGAACGAAACTCTTTGGAATGATAATGACGTACGTCGTTACGCTTACTGGTCAGTATTTGCTGGTTCTTTTGGACATACATACGGTCACAATTCTATTATGCAGTTTCTTAAACCGGGTGTAGGTGGAGCTTATGGTTGCACAAAGCCTTGGTATGAGGCACTCAAGTCACCAGGCTTCAATCAGATGAAGTATATAAAGAATCTGATGCTTACTTTCCCGTACTTTGAACGTGTTCCTGATCAGACCGTTATAGCTGGTACTAATGGCGAACGATATGATCGTGCTATTGCTACGCGGGGTAATGATTATTTGTTGGTCTACAATTACACGGGTCGTCCTATGGATCTTGATTTAAGTAAAATTAGTGGTGCAAAGAAGAATGTTTGGTGGTATAGTGCTAAAAACGGTAAACTGGAATATGTTGGCGAGTTCGATAGCAAAGTTGTGAACTTTCAACATGATAGTGGCTATTGTAGCGGAAATGATCAGGTACTTATTGCAGTAGATTCTTCTAAAGATTATGTGCAGAAGAATTGGACGGAACTTCCTGATGCACAACAAAAATGGAATAAATAAAACATTGCTACAATGAATAAACAGAGAGTCTTTTCTCTTATAATTATAGGGTTGCTTTTGCCTCTTTCTATGTGGGCTAAGGTGGATATTACTTATTTACGTACCGAGCAGATGGTTAATCCGATGGGGATTGATGCTGAAACTCCCCGCTTGAGTTGGAGGCTTGTTTCATCTGAAAGAAATGTGATGCAAAGGGCTTACCATATTCTTGTTGCTTCTTCTTTGGAAAAGCTAAATAAGGGCGAAGGCGATTTATGGGATTCCGGCAAGGTTAATTCTGATGCTTCTATTTGGGTTTCTTATGCTGGAACGCCTTTAAAAAGCAATGTTCGTTGCTATTGGAGAGTGAAAAGTTATACTACTCGTGGAGAAACGGCTTGGAGCGAACCTGCTCATTGGAGCATGGGACTTTTTTCTGAAAATAATTGGAAAGGACAATGGATTGGTGCTGATAAAGCTTTTCCATGGGATAGTGAAGCACAGTGGAGCAGACTGAGTGCTCGTTATTTGCGCAAAGAGTTTAAGCTTGCCAAGAAAGTGAAACAAGCTACCGTTCACATAGCAGGTTTAGGAATGTACGAACTCTTTATCAATGGAGAGAAAATAGGCGATCAAGTCTTGGCTCCCGCTCCTACAGATTATAGAAAAACAGTTCTTTATAATAGTTTTGATGTCACTTCTATGCTTAAAGCTGAGAATGCCATCGGAGTAACGCTGGGGAATGGACGTTTCTATACTATGCGTCAGAATTACAAACCATATAAAATAGCTACTTTCGGATATCCAAAGATGCGTTTGAATCTGATTGTGGAATACTCAGATGGCAGTAAGGAAACGATTGTGAGTGATGCCAGTTGGAAGCTGACTGCTGATGGTCCTATTCGCAGTAATAATGAATATGACGGTGAAGATTACGATGCCCGCAAGGAACTGAAAGGATGGGCAACTGCTGGTTATGACGATTCGCAATGGGAAAAAGCTCAACGTGTAAGTATACCTACGGGAACTTTACGTGCTGCCATGGCACCTAACATGAAAGTGATGGAAACGATCAAACCTCTTTCTATAAAAAAAGTGGAGGGAAAGTGCATCCTTGACATGGGACAAAACATGGTGGGGCGGATTCGCATGAAGATTAAAGGCAATGCCGGTGATTCCATTCGTTTGCGTTTTGCTGAATTGCTGCAAAAGAATGGTGAACTCTATGTTCGAAATCTTCGTGATGCCCGGGTAACAGATACTTATATTGTTCGTGGAGATGAGGCTGGGGTTCAATGGTCACCTCGCTTTGTCTATCATGGTTTCCGTTATGTAGAGGTTTCAGGTTATTCAAATGCCCAATTGAGTGATTTCGTTGGTGAAGTGGTAAATGATGAGATGGAGACACTTGGTTCATTTGAAACGTCCAATTCGATTCTGAATCAAATCTATAAAAATGCTTATTGGGGTATTCGTGGCAACTATAAAGGATTGCCTGTCGACTGTCCTCAACGCAACGAACGTCAACCTTGGTTAGGCGATCGTGCTATCGGTTCATTGGGAGAAAGTTTTGTCTTTGAAAATGGCCCTCTCTATGCTAAATGGATGGATGACATTCGTGAGGCTCAGCGTGAAGATGGCTGTATTCCTGATGTAGCTCCGGCTTACTGGAATTACTATTCAGACAATATGACTTGGCCTTCTGCCTTGTTGCTCTCTTCTGATATGATTTACACTCAGTTTGGTAATATGAAACCGATTGTAAAGAACTACCCTGCCATGAAGCTTTGGCTTTCTCACATGAAGAAGGAATATATGACAGAAGATTACATTGTAACAAAAGATAAGTATGGTGATTGGTGTGTTCCGCCTGAATCATTAGAACTGATACATAGCAAAGATCCTAATCGTCAGACAGATGGACAGCTGATTGCTACTGCTTATTATTATAAGATGTTGAGCCTGATGACTCGTTTTGCTAACCTTCAGGGATTTAAAGAAGATGCTACAGGGTTTGATGCTTTGGCTGCAAAAGTGAAAGCTGCATTCAATAAGAAGTTTCTGGCTGTCAAGAGTGAAACATCACGAGTTCCGGGGCATTTGCTCTATCCGGATAGCATCTATTATGGTAACAATACTGTTACTGCGAATATTCTGCCATTGGCATTTGAGATGGTTCCTCAGGAATACGTTGAAGAGGTCTCAAAGAATGTAATTACCACTATTATTACTACTAACAACGGACAGATCAGTACAGGAGTAATTGGTGTACAGTGGTTGATGCGTGAACTAAGCAAAATGGGACGTGCGGATATTGCTTATCTATTGGCTTCAAACAAGAAATATCCAAGTTGGGGATACATGGTTGAGCAAAGTGCTACTACTATCTGGGAATTATGGAATGGAAATACTGCCAATCCGGAAATGAATAGCGGTAACCATGTTATGTTACTCGGTGATTTAATTCCGTGGTGTTATGAAAATCTGGCTGGTATTCGCTCTAGCCGTGAGGAGGTGGCTTTTAAACACATCGTTCTTCGTCCTGATTTTGATATTCAGGATCTTAGTAAGGTAGATGCTTCTTACATGACCCCGTACGGCAAGGTTGTTAGTCGTTGGAAAAAAAATCTGATGCAATTGGAATGGGAAGTAGAGATACCTGCTAACACTACAGCTGAAGTTTATTTGCCCGATGGTAAGGAAGAGGAGATCGGTTCAGGAAGTTATCATTATAGCGTCAAAATACCAACGCGTGATAAAGCGATACTTACGGATGAGTTTTTGTATGAAGAGACCTCTTTCCCTGAATGCCATGCATCTACTATTGCTGAAATGCCTAATGGTGATTTAGTCGCTTCTTTCTTTGGAGGTACTAAAGAGCGCAATCCCGATTGTTGCATTTGGGTTTGCCGCAAAGAAAAGGGAAGTGATAAGTGGACAGATCCGATGCTTGCAGCTGATGGCGTTTTTAGTCCCTCAGAGAGGAAAGCTTGTTGGAATCCGGTTTTGTTTCAAATACCCGGTGGTGATTTACTCTTATTTTATAAGATAGGTTTAAAAGTTTCCGATTGGAGTGGTTGGTTAGTCCGTTCCAAAGATGGAGGAAAGACATGGAGCAAACGCGAACCCTTGCCCGAAGGCTTCTTGGGCCCGGTAAAGAACAAGCCGGAATTAATTAATGGCAAAATAATCTGTCCTTCTAGTACGGAAGGAAGCGGTGGTTGGCAAGTACATTTTGAAATCTCGGATGACTTGGGTAAGACTTGGCGCATGGTTGGACCAATAAGTGCTTCAGAAGCAGTGCTGACGATTGATGCGAATATGAAAGAAGATCCGGAAGCAGGAGAGAATTTTAAGAACACGGGTAAGGTCGTTCAGGCCATTCAACCAAGTATCTTAAAACTTAAAGATGGACGTTTGCAGGTGCTTTGTCGTACCCGTAACGGAAAGTTGGCAACATCATGGAGTAGCGATGATGGTGAAACGTGGACCCCACTGACTTTGTTATATGTTCCGAATAACAATTCGGGAACAGATGCGGTAACTCTTAAGGATGGTCGTCACATACTGATATATAACAATTTTGGAACTCTGCCCGGTACTCCGAAAGGAGTACGTACTCCATTGAATATCGCTCTTTCTAAGGATGGTGTGAAATGGGAACCTAAGTTAACACTTGAAGATAGTCCAATTAGCCAGTACTCTTACCCTGCCATTATACAAGGGAAAGATGGTAAAATTCATGCCATCTATACCTGGCGCCGTCAGCGTATCAAGTATCAGTGTATTGACCCTGAAAAACTTTAATCATTATTACTAAACTAAGAAGATGAAAAGGATAAAATTAGTTTATCTATCGGCAATTGTTATGGTTGCCACTACTGTTTGTGCTCAAGATAAAGGACTTACAGATATGACTCATAGCCGTTTTGCCAAAATGCACAATACGGAACTCGGAGCTACTCGTTGGACGGATGGTTTCTGGGGTGATCGCTTCACTGTCTGCAAAGATACGATGCTTTTAAATATGTGGAAAACGTGGAATACTCCCGAAGTATCTCATGGGTTTCGAAATTTCGAAATAGCAGCTGGAACTTGTTCGGGTGAGCATTGGGGGCCTCCTTTTCATGATGGTGATTTCTATAAATGGTTGGAGGCCGTTGCAGCTGTTTATGCGGTGAATAAAGATCCGAAGCTTGATGCGTTGATGGATAAAGTGATTAAAGACATTGTTCTGGCTCAACGTGAAGATGGATATATTCATACCCCTGTCATTATAGAAGAGAAAAATAAAGGCGTGGACTCTCATAAAGTAGAGAAAGAGACTGTTATCGGAACACAAGTGGGAGCGGCAGACGAGAAAGGTGCATTTGCCAATCGTCTGAACTTTGAAACGTATAACCTTGGTCACCTGATGATGGCCGGTATTACTCATTATCGTGCAACCGGTAAGAAAACATTGTTTGATGTAGCTGTAAAAGCAACTGATTTCCTTTGCCACTTTTACGAAACAGCTTCGGCTGAATTAGCCCGTAATGCTATTTGCCCCTCTCACTACATGGGGGTGGTCGAAATGTATCGGGCAACCGGGAATCCTCGTTATTTGGAATTAGCAGAGAATCTTATTAAGATTCGTGGCATGGTGGAGAATGGAACGGATGACAACCAGGATCGGGTGCCATTCAGTCAGCAGAAGACAGCTATGGGGCATGCTGTTCGTGCTAACTACCTTTATGCAGGTGTCGCCGATGTGTATGCTGAGACAGGAGACAAGATGCTGAAAGAAAATCTGGAAAGTATCTGGAAAGATATTGTAACCCGTAAAATGTATATTACAGGAGCTTGTGGAGCCCTGTATGACGGGACTTCACCTGATGGAACCTGCTATGTGCCCGATAGTATACAGAAAGTACACCAGAGTTATGGTCGTCCTTTCCAATTGCCAAACAGCACGGCACACAACGAAACCTGCGCCAACATTGGTAATCTATTGTTTAACTGGCGTATGTTCCAGACTTCAGGCGACGCTAAATATGTAGATATTGTAGAGACTTGTCTTTATAATAGTGTGTTGAGTGGCATTAGTTTAGATGGCAAACGCTTTTTCTATACAAACCCTTTGCGCATCAGTGATGATTTGCCCTACACACTTCGCTGGCCGAAGGAAAGAACAGAATATATCAGCTGTTTCTGTTGCCCTCCTAATACCGTGCGCACCGTTTGCGAAGCGCAGAATTATGCTTATACAGTAAGTGATAAAGGAATCTGGTGCAACCTCTATGGAGGTAGCGAATTGGCTACTACTTTAACGAGTGGTGATAAAGTGAAAATCACTCAGGTATCCGATTATCCTTGGGATGGAGCCGTTCAACTTACTATTAATCAGGCACCTAAAAAGAAAGCTTTCTCAATCTTCCTTCGTATTCCTGAATGGTGCGAAAACGCCACGTTAAAGGTCAACGGGGAGGTTGTTAATACTCTGCTTAAAGCGGATACTTATGCTGAAGTAAACCGTGTATGGAAGAAAGGTGATCAGGTGGAATTTGTGATGGATATGCCTGTGAAGCTGATAGAATCGAATCCTTTGGTCGAGGAGACTCGTAACCAAACCGTAGTTAAACGGGGTCCATTGGTTTACTGTCTTGAAGGTATCGATATTGAAGGTGGATATAAGATTGATAACGTGGTAATTCCTGCTGATATCAAGCTCACTCCTAAGAAGATTGCAATTGCAGGAAGTCCGATAGTTGCTTTGGAAGGAACTGCTCAGTTGTTGCCTGAAGCGTCATGGAAAGGTACTCTTTATCGTGAAGTCGTTCAAAGTAACAAGCCGGTTAGAATTAGTTTGATTCCTTATTACGCATGGGGAAACAGAGGAAAAACAGAAATGACCGTTTGGATGCCATTGGGTAGATAATAACGAATGAACAGAATGAATAAATCAATATACATGTTACTTTTGCTGATTTTATCAGCAAAAGTTTCTGCTGCAGATATATGGATATCTCCTAATGGAAATGATCTTGCTGCCGGAACTAAAGAGGCACCGAAACAAACACTTACGGCAGCATTGCGTCAGGCGCGTGAACTCCGTCGTTTACAGTTGGGAAACCTTAAAGGTGGCATTACCATCTACATGCAGGGTGGTAACTATTCGCTGTACGAACCGGTTTTTATCCGTCCCGAAGATAGCGGGACAGCTGATTCACCTACTGTTATTCGCTCTGTAGAAGGCCAACAGGCTGTGTTGAGTGGTGGAGTGCGTATAACCGGTTGGAAGAAGAGCAAAGGTAACTTATGGGTTGCGGATGTTCCAAACTTCAATGGCTATCCGCTGGACTTCCGTCAACTGTGGGTAAACGGCAGTAAAGCTGTTCGTGCACGTGATGTGGCCGATTTTGAGCAGATGGCTCGTATCATCAATAACGATCCTGTAAAGCAAATACTTTGGGTTCCCACCAAAGCAGTAGCTAAAATCCGCAAAGCACCATTTGCTGAAATGGTACTTCATGAAATGTGGTGTGTAGCCAATCTACGTATTCAGTCAATAGAGGTACATGGCGATTCTGCTGCCGTACGCTTTCATCATCCTGAAAGCCGTATACAGTTTGAGCATCCTTGGCCACGTCCAATGGTAACAACTGACGGACACAATTCGGCTTTCTATCTCACCAATGCGATTGAATTGCTCGATGTACCCGGAGAATGGTATCATGATATTCGTGCTAATAAACTCTATTATTACCCACGCAAGGGCGAAGTTATGACTTCTGCTGAGACTGTCGTTCCTGCTATTGAAACGCTGGTTCAAGTAGAAGGTACGCTCGATCGTCTGGTGCAATATATAACTTTCAAGAACGTAGCTTTCCGCCATACTACATGGATGCGGCCATCCCTCAAAGGACATGTACCTTTACAGGCTGGCATGTATCTTACAGACGGCTATCAGATAGATCCGAAAATCGTTCGTAATTACAATAATCATAAGCTTGATAATCAGGGCTGGCTAGGTCGCCCTGCAGGAGCTGTTCAGATAAGCGGAGGCAATTACATTGACTTTAGCGGATGCAATTTCGAACAGCTCGGCTCTACCGGACTCGATTACGTTTACGGTGCACAAGGTGGCAAAGTAGAAGGATGTCTCTTTCGTGATATTGCGGGCAATGGTCTGCTAGTCGGAAGTTTTTCTCCTGCATCTCTGGAAACACACTTGCCTTATGATCCTGCCGACCGCAGAGAAGTATGCAGCCATCAAACCATTGCCAATAACTATTTTACTGATGTTGCCAACGAAGACTGGGGTTGCTTGGCTATCTGTGCAGGGTATGTGAGTGACATAAACATCGAACATAATGAGATATGTGAAGTTCCTTATAGTGGCATCAGTCTGGGATGGGGGTGGACACAAACTGTAAACTGTATGCGCAACAATCGTGTACATGCCAATCTCATTTACCATTACGCCAAACACATGTACGATGTAGCCGGCATTTATACGCTGGGTTCACAGCCGAAGTCTTTCGTTACCGAAAACTGTGTGCATAGCATATATAAACCGGGATATGCCCATGATCCTAATCATTGGTTCTATCTCTATACAGACGAGGGTTCTTCCTTTATTGCAGTGAAGGATAATTGGACAGAAGGGGAGAAGTTCCTCAAAAATGCCAATGGTCCCGGTAATGAGTGGGAGAACAACGGTCCGATGGTGAACGATTCTATCAAAAATCGTGCGGGACTTTTGCCGGAATTTGTATATTTGAAACATTAACTTTAAATAAGCAGTTATCGTGAAAAAACTATTTATTACTATGTTCCTTGTATTAGTTACTGCTGTACCCGTATTGGCGCAAACATGGATTTGGTATCCCGGTGATTACGAATTATGGTTGGGCAACAAGATGAATAATCGTCGTACAGAGCGCGGAGCCTTTTTTCCACCCTTTTGGAAGATGGATAGTCACTACGTTTTAGTGGAGTTTAGCAAACAGATTGAGTTATCACAACCTGAAGAAATAGAAATATCTGCCGAAGGTACATATAATGTGAAGCTAGATGGCAAACTACAGTTTGGTGCTCCTAAGAAACTGCTCTTGTCGGCAGGAAAACATAGCCTCAATATTAAGGTACACAATCAAGCGACCCCTCCGGCTATTTTTGTGAAGGGTAAGACTGTCAACACAGATGCTTCATGGAAGGTAACTTTCGAAGATAAAGAGTGGATTGACGAAAGCGGTAAAGCCAGTGATACCTCTGCTACTGTTTACATGGCTGCGGGATACTGGAATTTCAATACCCCTCAAGAACTTCCTTCACAATTCCGCTTAGCTGTACAGAAACAATCTGCTGTCAGTAAGAAAACTCTTGCAAGTGGAGAACTGATTGATTTCGGAAAAGAAACATTCGGGTACATTATCCTTAAAGGTTTGACAGGCAGTGGCATTGTGAATATCTACTACGGTGAAAGCCCCGAAGAGGCACAGGATACCGAGCATTGTGAAACGCTTGATAAATTGCAGTTAGAAGGAACATCAGTCATTAATCTGGCAACCGGTGTTTCTACTTCTTTGCAAAATGGCGAGTACACACTCGATAATAATAAAGCCTTCCGTTATGTTTATATCGTCACAGAGAATGGTGTTCAGTTGAGTGATGTTAGTATGCTTTATGAATATATGCCCGAAAAGTATCGTGGTAGTTTCCGTTGCAACGACGCAGAAATCAACAAGATTTGGGATGTTGGTGCTTATACGATGCACCTCACTACTCGTGAATTCTTCATTGATGGAATCAAGCGCGACCGTTGGGTATGGAGTGGAGATGCTCTGCAAAGTTACCTGATGAATTATTACCTGTTCTTCGATAGCGAATCCGTAAAACGCACCATTTGGTTGCTTCGTGGCAAAGATCCTGTAACAAGCCATACCAATACCATCATGGACTATTCGTTCTATTGGTTTCTGAGTGTATACGACTATTATATGTACACAGGCGATAAACACTTTGTGAGCCAACTCTATCCAAGAATGCAGACGATGATGGATTATGTGCTTGGACGTACCAATAAGAACGGGATGGTAGAAGGTCTGACAGGCGATTGGGTGTTTATCGACTGGGCAGATGGTTACCTAGAAAAGAAAGGCGAACTCTCCTTCGAGCAGGTACTTTTCTGCAAAAGTCTTGAAACAATGGCACTCTGTGCTAAATTAGTGGATGATAAAGAGGGGCAAACCAAATACAGCAGTTTGGCATCTGCATTGCGTGCTAAACTGGAACCTACTTTCTGGAATGAATCAAAGAAGGCCATGGTACACGGTTGCATGAATGGCAAACAGAGTGAAGCCGTTACCCGCTACTCTAACATGTTTTCCGTTTTCTTCAACTACCTAAAAGACGGTCAGAAACAAGATATCAAACATTCTGTGTTGTTGAACGATAGCATTATGAAGATAACAACTCCCTACATGCGTTTCTATGAACTCGAAGCCCTTTGCGCACTTGGCGAACAGAAAGCTGTGATGAAAGAGATGAAAGCTTACTGGGGCGGCATGCTTCGTGAAGGTGCAACTTCTTTCTGGGAGAAGTATAATCCCGAGGACAAAGGTGCGCAACATCTGGCTATGTACGGCCGTCCTTATGGAAAGAGTCTTTGCCACGCTTGGGGAGCAAGCCCTATCTATTTATTAGGTAAATACTATCTGGGTGTTACTCCGGTCAAAGAAGGCTATAAAGAGTTTGCTATCAAACCTGTACTTGGTGGATTGAAATGGATGGAAGGCGATGTGCCAACACCTAATAGTACCATTCATGTGTACATGGATAACCGTTCCATCAAAGTCATTGCAGGCGAAGGCAATGGTTATCTCTACTTCGCAACTACCCGTAAACCGAAAGTTTCAGTCGGCAAGATTGAAGAAATGGCTAAAAATTCTTATCGTTTGTGGATTGATACAAAAGAAGAAGTTATTGTAAAGTACTAAACCTTAGAAAAGTATATCCGTCTTATATAGCCCGGTACGCTGATTGCCTATTATCAGTGTATCGGGCTATTTCTTTTTACTTATGAATGAACTAAAATACTTTGTCTTATCGTATTCTATGGTGTTATTCATAAAGAAAAGATCATGATCATAATCATTTATTTGCTTGTGAATTAAGTAAATTCTACATTTTTTTGTCTATTCATCTGACATAAAAATATATATTTGTAATCGTAAATCTTACAATAACTTATTACTATGAACCCGATCAAGACATTAACTACTGCAATTACAATTTTTTGTGCGGCAACAGTGTTTGCACAAATACCGGAGAGAACGCCACAAAACGTGGAGAAATACAAGACAATCTGTCGCGAACACATCTACAAAGATATGAAAGGTATGTATCGTAGTCCCGGCGGTGCATTGAAATATCCTTTTCTCGCTCCCGGTAGTAGCCAATACCTCGATATGTTGTGGGATTGGGATTCTTGGTTGAGCAATGTAGCACTTCGACAGATTCTATTGGAGAAAGGGAGTAAAGCCGATAGAGATGAGGCGCTGAAATACGAGCAAGGTTGTGTGTTGAATTCACTTAATTATGGTGGTATGGACGGATGGATTCCTATCTGGATTGAGCGTGATGCCCCTTCACGTGAGGTGATGCTATCCAAACGTAATCCATGGAAAAGCAATATGCATAAGCCTTGCCTGGCACAACATGCAGCATTTATCATAAAGAACATGGATGGCGATGCCGAATGGCTTAGAGAGAATTTCTATACTCTTCAAGCCTTTGTTGATAAATATTGGAATTTCCATCGTGATAAGCTAACAGGGCTTCTCTACTGGGAAACAGACGAGGCTATCGGAGTAGATAATGATCCCAGTACTTTTTTTCGTCCTCATGAAAGTTCCGGTTCTATCTTTCTTAATTCACTGATGTATCGTGAACTTCTGGCTATGGAATACATTGCCAAAAGCTTGCACATGGACGAGATTGCTAAAACCTATCGTTCCGAGGCAGATATTCTCTGCGAAGCTATCCGCAAGAATTGCTGGGATCAGCGAGACAAATTCTACTATAGTGTTGATCTCAACCTGTTACCGATAGAAAAGCCGCAGGTGGAAACCCTCAAGAAAGGTGATTTCTTTCTGCATGTTGGTCAGCCCCGCAATTACGATTGCCTGATACAGCGTTTTAGTGTATGGAGTGGGTTTATGGCTATGTGGGCAGGTATTGCTACTCCCGAACAAGCCCGTCAGATAGTGGAAACACAGTATCGCGATACCACTTCTTTCAATGCACCTGCTGGAATCAGGACGCTTTCGCCGCTGGAGAAGATGTATAATCTTCGTGCCAGTGGAAATCCATCCTCCTGGCAGGGTCCTGTATGGATCAATGCCAATTATCTTGTATTCCGTGGACTAGTTAAGTACGGATTCAATGAAGATGCCCGTCAACTGGCTGAGAAAACCATTTTGTTGTTGGGCCGTGATTATGAACGCTTTGGCGCATTGCACGAATATTATTTGCCTGAAAATGGCGAGCCAGTACTCAATAAAGGTTTTCAAAACTGGAATTTATTGGTGCTGAATATGGCAGCATGGCTTGATGGCAAAGAGATGATCACCGAATTCTGAAATAACTAGTAAAATGAATGATATGAAATCCATTAAATTTGTAAAACTCAAGCAGTTGGCTTTGTGTCTCTGCTTACTGCCTGTGGCGGCAATGGCACAAGATGCTTATAAGAATCCTCTACTGACTCCCGAAGAGCGTGCTAAAGACCTTCTTCCACGACTTACATTGGAAGAGAAAGTTGGCTTGATGCAAAACTCTTCCGTAGCCGTTCCTCGTCTGGGTATCAAAGCATACGACTGGTGGAGTGAAGCTCTTCATGGTATCGCTCGTGCGGGGAGCGCCACTGTATTTCCTCAAACCATTAGTATGGCAGCATCTTTTGATAATGCTCTTCTCTATCAGGTATTCGATGCGGTAAGTGATGAGGCTCGTGTCAAATACCGTCAATTCAGTAGCGCAGGACAGCATGGGCGCTATCAGGGACTTACCGTATGGACACCCAATATTAACATCTTTCGTGACCCCCGTTGGGGCAGAGGGCAAGAAACCTATGGAGAAGATCCTTATCTTACCAGTCAGATGGGGCAAGCTGTAGTTCGTGGCTTGCAGGGAGATCCCAATGCTAAATACAACAAATTGCATGCCTGTGCTAAACACTTTGCCGTACATAGCGGTCCGGAATGGAACAGACATACCTATAATGCTGAAAATATCTCATCCCGTGATTTATGGGAAACCTATCTGCCCGCTTTCAAAGACCTTGTACAGAAAGCCAAAGTAAAAGAAGTGATGTGTGCTTATAATCGCTTTGAAGGTGATCCCTGCTGTGGTTCCAACCGACTGTTGATGCAGATTTTGCGTGATGAATGGGGATTTAAAGACATGGTAGTGAGCGACTGTTGGGCTATTGCCGATTTCTTTAATCCGATACCTAAGGGACATGGCACAGAACCCGATGCGGCTCATGCTTCTGCCAGAGCAGTGATGAGTGGTACTGATGTGGAGTGTGGCCCGTTTTACGGTAGCTTACCCGATGCAGTGAAACAAGGACTTATTAAAGAAGAAAAAATTAATGAATCTGTTATTCGTTTGCTTAAAGCCCGTTTCGAACTCGGTGAGATGGACGATCCGTCTATTGTACCATGGATGAAAATTAAAGACGAGACAATCAACTCTCCTAAACATCAACAATTAGCTTTGAATATGGCTCGTGAGAGCATGACCCTTCTTTTGAATAAGAATAATATTTTGCCACTTTCCAGAGATCTTAAAGTGGCAGTGATGGGCCCCAATGCAATAGATTCTGTAACCATGTGGGCGAACTATAATGGATTTCCTCTTCATACAACCACTTTTCTGGAAGGAATACGGAGCAAAATTCCTGCTTCTCAGCTTATTTACGAATTTGGTTGTGACCATACACAGAGCAAAGGCATTAATAGCCTGTTCGACCAATGCGCATTGAATGGACAGCAAGGATTTGAAGCCATTTATTATGGTAATACTGAATTTGAAGGTGAACCGGTAGCTAAAGATTGGGTAAAAACACCCTTTTCTTTTAATGCAGCAGGTGGGACTGTCTTTGCACGTGGTGTGCCATTATCTGTTTTTTCAGCTCGTTACCATTCTGTTTTTACTCCAAAAGAGTCAGGTGATATTTGTTTCAATCTTAGTTTAGTCGGAAGCTACACCTTATCTATTGATGGAACAGAGATCAAGACTGGAAAAAATATAGGTTTTCCAACTAACATATATGTACTTAAAGCCGAAGTCGGGAAATCATACGATATTGAATTGCAATATGCAGTGCGCTATGATGGTGTATTGGCCTTTAATATTGGCAAAGAAGTGGACCTGGACTTTGACAAGGCGGTGTCATCCGTAAAAGATGCCGATGTAGTAATCTTTGCCGGGGGAATTTCCCCGAAACTTGAAGGTGAGGAGATGTCTGTTAAAATAGAAGGATTTAAGGGTGGAGATCGTACCAGCATTGAATTACCTGCTGTACAACGTAACTTGCTTAAGAAACTAAAAGAAGCAGGTAAGAAAATCATCTTTGTGAACTGTTCGGGTTCGGCTGTTGGCCTGGAGCCGGAAAGTGAAATTTGTGATGCTATTCTTCAGGCATGGTATCCGGGGCAAGCAGCCGGAACAGCTTTGGCCGATGTCATTTTCGGAGATTATAATCCTGCCGGACGATTACCTGTCACTTTCTATAAGAATACAGCGCAACTTCCCGATTTCGAGAATTACGACATGAAAGGCCGTACCTATCGCTTCTTTAAAGGAGAAGCGCTTTTCCCGTTCGGTTACGGCTTAAGTTATACCACTTTTGCTTATGGCAATGGCACGCTGGATAAGACAATCGTAGAGGCAGGAGAGAAAGTAACTCTGACCATACCTGTAACCAACACGGGCAAGAAAGACGGAGATGAAGTCGTTCAGGTATACCTGAATCGTCCGTCGGATACAGAAGGTCCGATAAAAACTTTGCGCGGGTTTAAACGCATTTTTCTCAAAGCAGGAGAGAGCCAACAAGTGAAAATAGAACTTTCGGCAGACGATCTTCAATGGTTTGATGTGGCATCAAATACGGTGCGTAGCCTTCCGGGAGAATATAAGCTATTCTATGGTAGCAGTTCTTTGGATAAAGATTTAAAGAGTTTGAAGCTCGTAATAAAATAGTATAGGCTTAAACTTCATTTTATTTCAAGAAATTTATTTTTTAGAGCAAAAAGAAGGAGGGGTCAGATGTGGCCCCTCCTTGCATACAAAATATTTTTTACTGCTTAATATCCGTTTGTTCCAAATTCATCCGCATTTTCAATTTGATTTAAGAAAGTATATGAAATAGGGCGAAGATAATTCTTTGAAGTAAAGCTTTCTGCTGCACGTGAGTTATATTTTGCCAAACGAGTTTCAAATGCTTTGTGACGTTTCAATAGTGCCCAACGGTTAAACTCACCACAAAGTTCACGAGCATATTCATCAAAAATATCGTCTTCGGTGGCAGTCGTTAATTTCATATGAGCATCAAAATCGTCAGCATTGCGGCATGCACGTTTGCGTAATACATTCAAGTATTCGGCTGCATTCTCTCCATTACCTAATTTTTGTTCCGCTTCGGCAGCGATCAAATAGACTTCAGCCATACGCATAATAAACATATCACCAGTCTTGCATTGTAAGTTACTTCCGTAGAAAGAACCATCATAAGACCAATTGAATTTATTCAAAGAAGGGAATAGGCTATAAGTGTTTGTTTTCCCATCAATAGAAGATGTTACATATTTATCCGTTTGATCAAATAAGTCATTAATGTTTACTGTAACATAAAGACGTTCGGCTTTTTCTTGCGCACTCATATCATCTTTAGACAAATAAATCAAGAAGCGATCTTCATCTTTATCCAACGGATATGGATTGGCATAGACATTGTTAACAGCCGTCAACTTTGTGATATCCCCCGAATACTCACCTTTAGGCCATACTGATGCAACATATTGATTGCCACCATAGGTTTGGTTAATAGCCGCTAAGTCAACATACGGATAGATCTTCCCGGGTTTGTTTCCGTATTTCTCGGCAAGAGCATCTGTAATAGTCACTATTTTATCATTATACTTTACCCAAGAAGGTTGGACCATACTGAACTGAGCAAAGGCTGTGGTGAAGGAGTTTTCCCAGCGTTTGTCATATTTAGCATCGAAACAGTTTATCAAGTACTTTGATGGAGCCATAAGGCAATTATTCACGCGGCCATAAAAATAGTTCTGCTTATTGGCTGTCTTATAGATATCGTTCAATTTGTTTGGATCGCAAAAAGTATAAGTAAATAATTTATTTGAACCATAAGAGCCGTAACTAAATGCATCACTACTACCTGCTTGGGGGCCGGCAGCTACAAATAGTGCTTCTTTGTTGTTCCTATTGTTTTTTTGTGCCCATACATCATCTATATTGTCGTATAAATAGGCGCCATAAGTGTCCTTGTTAGCAATAAGGTCTTCTGCAACCTCTTTGGCACGTTGCCAATAGGAAATATTATTTTCAGTCAATCCTTCACCTGCACCTTGTGCATAAGCACGAGCTAGAAGTCCGAGTGCTGTTTTCTTGCTACAGCGTGCATAATTACTTTCATAGGGAGTTACTCCTAACTTTTCTGCCGCATCCTTGAGATCTGTTGTAATTTGATTATAGATATCTTGTGAGGAAGCACGTTTAGGATTGAAATCTGCAGTAGTTGCTTCCTCTGTTGACAAAGGAATTTCTCCATATTGAGTCGTGAGTACTAAATAATAAAACGCCCTTAGACATTTTGCTTCACCAACAATGGTAGCTATATCTGCTGCATCTCCATCCGCTAAGTTGCTAGCACGACCAATCACTGCGTTGCATGTATTGATTTTAGCATACGCTTGAGTGAAAAGTTTGTCAGTTGCATTTGTATTTGTTGTAAGACCTTCATAATAGAACAATTGTTGCGTATTGGTTGTATTGTTCGAGGTCAGCCAAATATCTGTACCAGTTTCTGCTACAAACAAATAATCTGAAGCAGAAAATAACTGATCATAAAGTGGTGAATAGCAACTTGTAGCCATTCCTTTCCATCCTTCAAAGGTTTGAAGGGTAATTTCTCCCGATCCACTCGGATTGTATTCATCTAACGAACAGGAATATATTGATGTAGCTGCGCATATAGCGATAACTACTTTTGATAATAATGTCTTCATTACAAATATTTTAGGAGTTAATTTAGAATGATATATTCACACCAAAGACCAATTGTTTTGTTAATGGATAGTTTAGGCTACCATTCATCTCGGGATCATATTGTTTTAGTAAATGACTTTTTGCCACAATAAAGGGATTGGTCATAGTTGCGTATAGGCGGCATTTTTCCAAACCAATCGTTTTTAAAGCATTTTTAGAGAAAGTGTATCCTAGTGTTACATTCTTAATTTTGAAGAAAGAACCATCCACATAGTTTAGAGCTCCGTAACCGGTGTAACTCTTTAACTCTTTTGATGAATTCATTGCAGGGAAGTCATTGGATGGATTTGTCTCGGTCCAATAATTGAAATACTTCGGAAAGTTTCCTGTTCCTGATGTATCGTAATATCCCAACATTTCATAATTGATCATTTGCCCCCAACGCATATATGCATAAATGGTTAAATCGAAATTCTTGTATGTAAATTGGTTTTGGAAACCAGCTGTCCAATCCGGAGAATTATGTCCTATAATTTGATAGTCAGATCCACTAATAACATATTTGTTATCGGCATTGTAGTATGTTTTTTCGCCGCTACTCTCATCAACTTTGTAATACACTCCAGCAGACTCACGTATCAATCCCGGTACATTCACTTTAATACCTCCCGGAGTTGTGCCAAATACAGCGGCATCATTTTCTTCTCCTAATTGCCATATTCCATCAATCTTGTAATTATAGAAAGAATTAACCGGATGTCCTATCGATAAAGCGTAGTCTCCGTTTGTGATATTATTGGAAACCCCGTCAGTAAGAGAAACTATCTTTTCTTTATTTTGTGCAAAGGTCAATGAGGAATTCCACTTGAAATCTTTTGTGTCGATGTTACGGGTATTTAGGCTGAGTTCGAGACCAGTGTTCTTTGTTTGGCAGATATTCATATTCATATAATACTGTGTACTAGCATTGTACGCGCCATTTGTTACCGGTAATTTTCGTGACCAGATTACGCCTTTTGTCTTTGTATTATAAAAATCGGCCGTTAATTCAATTCTATTTTTTAAGAAAGAAGCATCCAAACCAAAGTTCCAATTGTAAGATTTTTCCCAACTTAAATCTGCATTGGGATAGTTTTGACTGAAGTAATATGTTTGCTCTTTCACGCCACCTAATGAATAATAGCTATTATCCAATTGTGCCGTCGATGTATAGGCATCAATAGATGAAACTCCGGTAACACCGTAGCCAATACGCAATTTCAAATTACTCAGCCAATCTTGAGTTGCTTTCATGAAACTTTCGTCAGAAATGCGCCATCCAACGGAGAATGCAGGAAATGAATTCCATCTGTTGCCATTAGCTAATACGGAAGAACCGTCTTGGCGTACAGAAGCTGAGAACAAGTATCTGCCAAGGTATGAATAATTGATGCGCCCGATAAAACCCAGACCTTTTGACATGGAATAAGAGGAAGTAGCTGTAGCTGCTGTCGAGTTTATGTTATGCCATAAGAACTTATTATTCACAATATTATTTTGCATCATGTACGAATTGTCGGATTGATTGTGATTCCATGTAGTGACACCAGTCAGTGTAAACGAATGATCGTCGATGTCGAATTTGTAGGTTGCAATATTCTCCCATTTGTAATTGTAGTTTCTGTTTTGAGTGATAGATGCATATACATTGTCGTTGGTTCCTACTGCTGATGCTCCAGAGGCATTATAATATTGGTATGAACCAATGCCCTGAAAATAGTTGTTACGGTTATAGTTTAATGATAAGTTCAAACGAGAGATTACAGATAGACCTTTCAGAGGCTTGATTTCAATGTAGGGGTTAAGGTATAGCTTGAAGTTTTGGACGTTGTTTCGATATACACTTTTATCTTGATCTAACAACAGATTGATTGTATTGCCATCGCCAATGATAGGAGTTACATTAATGTTTCCGTCTTCATCATAAGCTTCCCCCAATGGAACAGATACCAGAGCGTTAACCAATTTGGCGTATGCTTTATTTTGATATACGTAGGAACCCTGCATGTTTACACCAAGACTCAACCAATCTTTCACTTTGTGATCAACCTTGATATTGGTAGAATAAACCTTATAATTATCGCCGGTGTATTGACCCTGCTCGTCCGAGAAATTCATTGAAAAGTAAGCTTTTGTTTTTTCGGTACCTCCCTGAGCTGATATACTATAGTTTTGAGTAAACCCGTTTTGCATCAATAAATCAGCCCAATTTAGATACTGCCCGTCCAAATGAGCTTGGTATGCTTCGGTAGAGGAGAATAAGTCTTCATCAGAAATATAAGTTCCGGCAGCCTGTTTTGCTTCACGCATTGTGTTGATGTAACTTTCTCCACTACGCATTTTGGGGAGAGTAGCCCAGCCGTTGAATCCCGCATAAGCATTCACATTAACGTTAACTTTTCCTATATTGCCAGCTTTCGTAGTAATGATAATAACTCCATTGGAGCCGGCAGAGCCATAAATCGCAGTGGAAGATGCGTCTTTCAATACTTCAATACTTTCAATATCATTGGGATTCAATGTAGAATAATCGCCTGGCATTCCATCAATAATGAAGGTTGGATTGCCACTTGCTTTGAATGACCTATTACCTCGTAATTGCATGGTTACACCTGCACCGGCTTGACCGGATGATTTTGTAATGTCCAACCCTGCTACCTTTCCTTGCAAGGCTTGCATTGGGTTAGCAGAAGGTGTCAATGTGATATCTTCATTCTTCACAGAAGTTACTGCCCCGGTCAAATCTCTTTTTTTTACGGTACCATAACCAATTACCACAACTTCATCCAACGCTTGTGTATCTGTCACCAATTTCACGCTGAACTGCTTGTTTGTACCAATCGTAATCTCTTGTGTTTTATAACCAATATAAGAAACGATCAATGTTTTGCTTGATTCCGGAACATCTAAGGAGAAATTACCATCCAAATCTGTAATTGCACCAACAGTACTACCTTTTGCTAAAATAGAAACCCCAATTAATGGTTCACCTGTTTCATCCACTACAACACCTTTGATTCTTTTTGATTGTGTAATTGATTGCTGTATGGCAGAAGTGTTCAATAACTCGTTTGCTTGAACAGTCGATGGGAAAGGCATAGCCAAAGTGACGGACAAGCTGAGAATGAAAGGAATGCGCTTACTGCTACATTTTAGAGCATCTGCTATAGGACGCCTAATCTTAATTTCATTTTTCATAGTATTACTAAATTTTGTATTAACCTTTGTTGTAGCTTGAAATCAGTTATTTGCATTTTATTATAGCTACAATGATACATATATAACGATTCTTTTTTCCGTTTGTACTCACATATACCGCTTGTCGTAGTACTATTTTTTACAAACAGATCTAATTTTATAGATCATATAACTTCAGCGTGTTGAATGTCCGATATCAGCGTGTTGAAAGCGGACATTCAACACGCTGATATCGGACATTCAACAAACCCCTCTCAGAAGGCCTGTAGCGGTAGGTATGCAATGTTTACATTCTAGGTAATAATGGTACTCAAAAAAGAAGCACAGGATACCTTAGAGCAATTGATACGTCTGAATAGCCGGACAAAAGAAACAATGAAATTTATGCCGGAAGGTTTTCCTAAAGAGGATATTTTAAAGACAGCCGAGGCTTGGGGTGCAGATTTGATCATTGTAGGTATACATGGAAAAAGTGGATTTACTCTTTGGGCGATGGGTAGCATCACACTACATATTACTCTGCACTCTACAATACCTGTCATGATTGTACCTGTACGGAAGTAAAATTCATAATGTAATGTATATAGTTTGATATCCTTTTTTATAATCACAATTTTTTTTCTATTATTTTTTAATCAATATCACTATTTGTTCTTTCTATTTATTATTTTTGCTCCTGGATTAAGACTTAATAGATGATTCATCCTTCGGTTTCATGAAAGAACAAATTAGTCACATAACGTAAATTCCGCATTCAGACAATTAATAATAACAATAACCTTGTTATATCACTTCCTAATGTAAGATGTATTTAGTTAATCCTTT
>Ga0316602_10000173_pt1 | contig 59227 bp, 101 predicted proteins | sample OWC_soil_day10_C_FD_203103 | JGI IMG/M metagenome (GOLD analysis project Ga0316602, IMG submission 203103) | Wetland soil microbial communities from Old Woman Creek delta, Ohio, United States - OWC_soil_day10_CT | ecosystem: Environmental > Terrestrial > Soil > Wetlands | place: USA: Ohio...
TTATGGGGATGGCACTTATTTTTATATTTCTGCTGGTATGTATGGCTAAATTCCTATGATGTTGTTGGAGGGCTAAACATGTATAAGGCAGTAAAACAGGTATGCGCCACCTGCGGCAATGTGAATAAGCAAGCGTATCCGGGCAAGATGGTGTGCTACAAGCTAGATACTGTACGGCGAGGGCGTGAGGTTAAGCCTAGTGACAAGTGCAACAGGTGGAAGGGGGCGCAGTGACAGTGAAATTCAGGGGTAGACGGGTTGATAATGGTGAGATGGTGTATGGATATTACTTTAATTTTAAATCTACAGTAGGCGATGTTAATAAGAGCTTTATAGCTACTGGCGGAGAGTATTCACCAGATATGGGATTGCGTATATGCGGGTTAAAAGAAGTTGACCTTGCCACGGTCGGAGAGTACACCGAGCTTAAGGATAATACTGGCAAGCAAATTTACGAGGACGATATTGTACGGATTTACAGACCGGGAATTATTGAAACATTGTTAGCGGTTGTTAAGTTTAATGACGGGTGCTTTGATATTGAGTCTATTAGCAAGGCAACTCTTGGCAGAGATTATTTAAAGGTATACACGGCTAACCATGCAGTAAAAGTAATCGGCAATATACACGATAACCCGGAACTGCTGGAAGGGGATGGGGTTAGTGCGAGAGCATTATAACGGCACAATACCGGAAGGTAGCACAATAAAAGTAATGATAAACAACGAAGATGGCATAGTTAATGATTGCATTGTCAATAGGGACATAAAAATTGAAAAAGACAGTTTAATGCTAATAAGCGGTGGACTCGGAAGTCCGGTAAACATTGACTGGGTGGAAAAAGTAACATCAAAAATATTTGTATTACATGCCACGTGGCAAGATTGCTTAGTTATTAAAAATGATACGTTGTACGGTAGCTATTCGGATGCTAGCTGACAAACAAAAGAACAAGGCCACTGCGCGAGTGACCTTGTTCTAGAGGAGAAAGGACCATAGAAACGTTACGGTAATATTATACCCGGCTAGGCTGGGTTTATACGGGGAGGGGTAAGCGGTGCCAACTGTAAATATGAAATGCTTGTATTGCAATGACTATGGCGTTAGGTGCAAAGGAAAAGGTAAAGCTTGCGACAAGTTCCCAGGGCAAGTAATTAAACCGCCTGGAGGTGCTGACAATGGCTCGAACGCTTAAAAACTGCCGAATAATTAGGCGTGGTCTATGGCTTGGTGTTGGCAAACCAAAGGTAGAAAACGGCATGTGCGAAGGTTATTGTACCAATGAAAGTGACGAAACGTCTGAATTATGTAGGCAGTGTAGGCTTTTAAAGGAGGATGCTGACAATGTATAACGACAAGGCTATTGATAAGCTGATAGAGTGGGCGAAACGTCATGAATGCCCTAATCAATTGGGATTAAGAATAATATATTGCACCGGAGAAAAATGTGACGAGTGTTGGAAACAGGCACTAAGTACAGAACCGGAGGGTGACAATGGTTGAGCGACTAAAAGACGATCACTCCATCTACGATAAAGCCAAGGAAATACACAGGTTAATTAAAAAATGTAAAGAACATAGCAGCCCGGTAGTTTGTGTTGAATGTGATTTAAAGAAAGCGTGCTGGGGGGTAGACAATGGCTAAGATAACGGCTGAGCAAGCTATAGCGTGGTTAAAAGACGATGATGTTTATTGGATAAATCGAGATATAACACAGTTTATTATTGATAAATTACGCAAGTTACAGCGATTGGAGGGCGGTAAGTGATGGCTGATAGAGCATTAGGTGGTGAGCATAACGATAAGCAGTTACAGGCCGAAAAAGCCAGAGCGGCTAAACTGTTTGAGGCGTTAAAAATAGCCAGACCACTTGAAGAATGGGGAGAGGATTACGGTGATGTATTATGGTGGAAATTTCCGATATGTGAGCCGCCATACGTTGGCTCTCCGCTTGATTGTAATTGGTCTGGCTATCACACACATTGGACGCCGATTATAGAGCCGGAACCGCCTGGGGGGTGCTGATAATGGCTAAGATAACGGCTGAACAGGCTAAAACAAAATTGATTCTTCTTGCTAGCATATTAGGCTATAACGATGACAACGAATTAGCAGATATAGCAAATATGCTTGATGATATGGATAATGCGGTGCAAGCGGCAAATGAATTAATAAAATACCCCAGCTTCAGAAATTCAGACACTAGTATAAATATTAGTCCAATACCATATGCAAAATTGGTTAGTGCATTACAACGGTTAGAAAGGGGCGGTAAGTGATGGACGGTAAGAAAAGCAAATTTGAGTACAATGGCTTTGTTGGTGGATGGGATCATTTTGCAGTAAATGCTGATAAATACACAAAAGAACAGGCTGAAGCTATTTATCGAGAAGAAGAATGCTACGATGACGAACCAACACCATACAAAGTAGGGAAAGCGTGGGTTAAATGGAGGGCGGGAGTAAACGAGGATAATGAGCCTTGCGTCGGATGGTGGATTGAATATAAGGAGCCACAAAAAGGGGCTGTGCCTGTTTGGGTATTTAGCTATGAAAGGGGCGGTAAGTGATGGCTAAGTGTAAAAACTGCGGTAACCAAATTCAGGGCTGGTGCGATTATTGTAATGATGATTGTTATAACGCTTATCAATATAAAAAGGTAGAAAAAGAAAATGCCGACCTACGCAAGGGACTTCAGCAGGAGCACGATAAGGTAACGAGGCTGGCAGAAAAATTACACCATGTATCAATGAATCACGGTGAATGGATGAAAGCAAACGAAAAGCAAAGGGTTACAATAGCGGCTTTGCGGTTGGCACTGGATAAATTAGCGCGATTAGGGAATGAACCGAACTATGGCAATAGTATTGGAAACGAAATAGCACAACAGGCATTATCAGATACGACCGGAGCGGAACTACTCGATAAGATTGAAACTACAGAAATAGCATTAAAAAACCGCAATAGAATCATTGAGGAATTGCAAAAAGAATCCGTTAGGTTGGAGCAAGAGAATCAGGCGTTAAGGTGCTGCGGTAATTGCCGTTATCAAAGTCATAAGCCCCCAAAAGAGTGTATTGATTGCGGTGGTATTGATAATGAATATGCTGGTTGGCAATTAGCAGAAAGGCTGGTGAGTAAGAGTGAGTGAGTGGGGCGACGAATGGATGGAACAAGAAATAATTATTAAATGGTGCGAAAAACATGGGTTAAAGGTAGGCGCCAAAGAGAAAGAATTAATGGAGATTTTTACTAACATTAGGATAAACAATATTTGTCAGTTACAGGCAGCAAAAGCCAGGGCAGATGGATTAGAAGAAAAACTATCGATTATGCAAAATGAAACTAAGAACCAAATTGTAGCACGTGATAAGGCAGAGGCTAGGGTGGCTGAGTTGGTTGGGGCGCTAGACAGCTGTATGAATAGGCTTAAATTTTTAGGCTCAGACGAAGCGAAATATTACAGCTGTGATAATAGCTTTTGGATTGAAGAGGCAGAGAAAGCCCTAGCCAAGGCAAAGGAGAGTGATAACAATGGATAATCTAGCAACTATTTCCCAGCGATACTTCATAAAGTTGCTTTGCGATAATTTAGGTTATGATTATGACAATTATTTGAGCGTTGATTTAACAAAACAAGATGCATCGGAAATCATAACCGAATTAAAAAACGAGTGGGCAGGATAATCCCTGCAATAAGGAGGCGACCGACAATGGTTAAAACACATAAGTTAAGTAAAATTGTAAGGTTTCACAGTCAATCTGAGTATGCGAACGAAATACTATCACCAAGCCGCAAGAACAATACAATTGTATTGCAAATTGAAAATATTAGTTGTGGAAAATATGATTTTATCGCAGAAGTTATTAATACAAATGATTATGAAAAAGTGGAGGAGGCGACCGACAATACAAAAACTGACTAACATAATATACAACCTGCTATGCACTCCGCTCGGTTGGTTGGCGCTGATCGGCGCGAGTGTAGCAGTGGCAGTAGCAATAAAGGGGGCGTGAGGAGTGGACAAACAAAGCTATGACTATATAAAAATTGGTGAGCAAGTTATATATAAATACAAGTTTTGCAAGTGGTTACCAGCAATAAAGATAAAGGGGAAAGTTTGGGCGAAATCAATGGATGGTGATGGAAGTATTAAGTACGGGCTAGTTTTAGATGGTACCCCGACAAATAATAACGTAGTAAAAATAAGCTAATAACAGGGGCAGTAGCGATAAAGGGGGCGTGAGGAATGGATAAAAATGAGATGTTGGCAATGGAGCCAGGGCGGGAACTTGATACTTTAGTGGCTGAAAAAATATTTGGGCTTGAATATATGGAATGTATCGGTTGCTATATTGACAGTAATGGCAATGAACAAAAAATACAACGACACAGTACAGAAATTGCGGCGGCGTGGGAGATCATTGAGAAAATGTATGAACTTGGTTTTCGATATTGTGTAAATATTCTCGATGATTGGAGATTTGAAAAGCCTACACATCATTGCTGTTTTGCAAAGCTAAAGTCAGACTGTACAGACGGTTTATATATAAAGGACTACGACCATTTCCATGCTTATGGTGATACGGTGCCAGGAGTAGTATGCAAAGCCGCGCTATTGGTAATGGAGGTTGGCGAATGAAAATATATGTACAGCCTAATACCAATGCTGGAGTGCATGGTGGAGGAGACAAATCCTTAATATTTAGAGATTACTTTATAACTATTGGAAAGTCGCCTATTGTCGAGGTAATAAAAACTGAAACGGGGCGTAGCGGTGGATTTTATGGCAGAGAGTGTAGTGAAGAATTTGGAGAAAAAATAATCAAACTGATCGAAGACGAATTTGCGAGGTTAGATAAGTATTACATCAGATTAGATGAGGCCAAAACATGAAAATACAAAAAGAACCTGGAACCCAAATTTGTTTAGATGGTAATGGTGATACATGTTTGATGTTTGGCGACTATTTTGTATCTTACGGTAAAACGCCTGTGGTTGAAGTCATAACCACCGAAGTAGGGCACGGTGTTGGGTTCCGTTTCAGAGAGTGCAGCAAAGAATTTGGAGAAAAGATAATGAAAATGATCGAAGATGAAGTCAAAAAAATTGATGATGGATACATAGAGAGGATGGTGGAGGTCAGCAATGATAAAGACAAATAGATGTAAACAAGTACAAAAGGTCGTTCAACATTATATCAGGCGACAAATACCTTTTACTCTTAAAGGAATTAAATTAAAAGTAAGCCGTTCGATAGATTTACGGCAAGAGGATGACGTAATTATTAAAGGTTGCAGTTTTGAGCCAGCCAACAGTAAAAAAAATAAGAAAACGATTGGAGTTAAGATAACTGATAAGCGAATTAAAAGAAACGAATTTCCACTCTTTATTTTTTCACCGAGCCAGTACAAAGAGATGGATTTAGCAAGAAACCAATTTTATAAATAAGCGATTAGGGGCGGCGTAAAGGAGGCGTTAGAATTGCCTAAACAAACTTTAACCGAGTATTATAAATTACCGCAGATGGAAAGAGATTTTAGACAGTATGCAAGGCACTTAGAAGAATTAATGCACCCAGAATATAAGTCTTATGAGAATTTTGCGAAAGCAATTAATGAGTTTATAAAAGCGAATAAACCAAAATAAGGGGCGGATAATACCGCCCTATTCGTGTTGGGAGGGGTTAACATGCAAAAGGTGATTGATGGTGTAAGGGTTACATATACGGATGATATTAGCGACCAGGAGGCTGCGGTATACGCTAATCAGGAGATTGCCGAGTGGAAGGGCCAGCATAAACAGATTGACTACATGATGATAAAAATTGATGGCAATGAGGTTGTGATTGAGGCGCATGAGCGGTCACCGATCAGGAGAATAAGGCGAATTACCGGATACTTGAGTGAGGTTAGCAATTTTAATGATGGGAAACGTGCGGAACTTATAGACCGCACCAACCAGGACAACCAGGAATACAACTACCCGTCAGATAGAGAACGGTATTTAGAGAGACAAGCATTGCTAGGAGACTGATTGATTTTGTGGGGAGGGGTTAGCGTGGTTTTACAGAGAGAAACAGCGTACAAAGAGGAAAATAGGCAAGCCGCAAAATGGCTATTGGAATACCCCGAGAGAAGACAAGCTTATATAAATAGAATGAACTCAATCCAGTATTTAGGGGCTACACAATACGATGGTATGCCTCATGGCACCGATGTTGGAAGGCCGTGTGAGGCTAAAGGGATTAGACTGGCTGACTTGGATATTGACAAGAAATGGATAATGGCAATTGAGGATGCAGAGAGAACGCTAGGGCCGAAGAAGTTAGCATTCCTTGATATTAGGAGGCAGGCGGAAAAACAGAAAGCATCAACAGGCGGCAGGCCAGGATGGATGAATTACACCATGGAAAAGTATGCTGATTGGCAACATAGGCGTTATGGTGGGGATTATGTACCAAGCTACAATACTTTACGTGCATGGTGGGACGAAATACTAAATGTTGCTGTAAGGATAGCTATTCGGCGCGGATGCTTATAAAAAATACTTTTTGTTTGGCACAAAGGTACGAAAAACCCTGTCATACTAAAGATAGTAAAACTATGTCTCCGCAATGAGGATAAACTACTGCCGGAATGGTTTTAGCCAGGACAGCACATATTGCACAATAATGTGCCATAAGGCGGCGTTAGTGCTAGTTAGGCTTTAACCCTGAGGTATCAATGGGTGCCGCCGAGATTATCAGCAGCGACAATTGCGCTGACTAGATATATTGTTGTGGCGACGCCTGAAAGTCCAACAAACAGGTAGATCGCTGGTAGAATGTACAGCAGCGGCGGAATAATGGCGTAACTACCGCCGCAACGATAATAACCATGTCGCTCGCACCGGAGATATGGTGTCATAGATTGTTCATTACTTTTTACCTCCAGGGCCTTCGGGCCTGTACATGACAGCCTCCTGATTCCAGGGGGCTTTTATATTTGAGGTGATAATTGGCCTGTTGTTTGAGACTCAGGTTTTTATTGATCCTTTTTCTTTGCCTTTTTAGGGGAGGTGGTTGCTAAAATCAACTCATGATTTGCCACATTTAATATTGTCTAAGCTGAGAGGGGAAATGTAGAATGAGTGTTTTATATGAAACATTTATGGAAGGTGCATTAATACTAGCGACTCCAACGAAAATTACTAGTGCATCCGGGGTATTAACTTTGACATCTGCCAGCAATACTTTTATTGCATCTGGTACGGAGGATATTACTAGTATTACGGGTAATGGGCAAGGCATCTATGTGATTATCTGGAATACTGCACGGAAATTGACTTATAATTCTTCTAAACTGTTGCTGATTGGAAAAGCAGATCGAACCACGGCAGTTGGGGATGTAGGGGTGTATCAAGATTGCATGGGAGTTTTTACTGAACTCTTGTATCAGCCGATATCTGGCAAGGTGTCAGAAGCAGATTCCGCGACAACGGCTGATGCTTGCTCTGGCAATGCGGCGACGGCTACTAAATGGGCAACAGCCAGGACCTTGAGCTACACCGGGGATGCTACAGGCTCGATGTCGGTCGATGGTTCGGCAGAGACCAGCGCCGCTTTGACTCTTGCTTCTTCTGGCGTAACGGCCGGTACATACACCTCGGTTACGGTGGATGCGAAAGGACGGGTCACTGCCGGGACGAACCCGACAAGCGAGGCTATTAGTATAACTGGGAATGCGGCTACGGCTACGTTGGCTACTACGGCGACAACTTGTTCGGGTAATGCGGCAACCGCGACAAAGTTGGCGACGGCAAGAACTATAACTTTGGCTGGTGATGTTACAGGAAGTGGTACTTTCGATGGGTCCACGAATCTTTCTATAACAACAACCGGTGTAGAAGCGGCAAAATTGACCACTGCTAGAACAATCTCTATAACCGGAGATGCTAGCGGCAGTGCAAGTTTTGACGGTTCGGAAAATAAAAGTTTGGAACTAACTCTCGGCAGTTCTGGTGTAACTGCAGGAACTTATAATAGTGTTACTGTAGATTCTAAGGGAAGGGTAACATCTGGAACGAATACTTCAGTTGCGAGTGTACCGACAGGTGCAGTACAAGCTTTTGCAATGTCTACTATACCGTCTGGTTGGCTGGCATGTGATGGCTCGAAAGTATCGAGAACCGATTATGCTGATCTGTATGCGCTGATAGGTACGACCTTTGGGGAAGGCGATGGCAGTACAACGTTTGCATTGCCTGCGATACAGGATAATTTTATTCTTGGATTGGGCACTACCTACGCAACGTTGGGGGCAACTGGTGGGGAAAGCACGCATACGCTGACCACTGATGAAATGCCTGCACATACTCACACTTATACGACTAAAGCGAGTGCTCAGCCTCAATCGGGGTCTGACACTGATTGTTGGTATGGTACCGCTACAGGAGCTACTGGCAGTGCTGGTAGTGGTGATGCTCACAACAACATGCCGCCTTATATCGTGCTTAAATATTGCATCAAATATTAAGATCAATAAACTAGCCAAAGCAAAGAGAGCCGGATTATTCGGCTCTCTTTGCTTTGGCTATTAACTTTGAATATAACAGCATGACTGTTTAAATATATTTATATATACCAAGGAGGCGAGAGCCATGCCAATAGTTAACTGTAGTAAAACCGATTGCCTAAACCACGGCAAAGATGTCTGCACGGCTAATAGAATAAAACTGTTTAAAGGTAAATGCGACGGCTATATTACCAGCGCTGGTGGCATGAAACTTGTTGCCCCTCCGATGGAACGAAGGCATGGCAGCTTGCAGAATATGAGAACTAAACCATAATGCAAGTCGCACTTAGGAGCCTGCTCAAAAATGAGCAAACTCAACGGGGAAATAGGTGATTGCTATGCTAGTTAAACCGCATCGAATTGTAGATAAAACAGGTATGAAAAAAGTAAAAGCCATTGACCATTGCGAACGATGTGGACGCGAGGCCAACGGCTTTTTTAATTTAGAAGTCGCCCATGTTATAGGCAAGGGTGCGGGTGGGCCTGACATTAAGGAGAATTGCTTGAAACTGTGTGGCCCGGCTTGTATGAGTGCAGGGTGTCATGGTGCAGATCACCGGGGCAAGATTGGTAATGATGAACTATTCGGTTTGATCGCAGAGCGTGAGGGAAAGACACTGGATGAGATAAAGGACATAGTACACAGGGCTTGGAGGTTTGGCGAGTATGAAGCAACTTGACGATTTACTAAACTCCGCTTTCGATAAGCACCCCAAGGCAATGGATTTAGTATGTTTTTATATTGCAATGGCTTTAAGTTGCTTCATACTTGTGCTTTGGCAATATGTTAAAGGAGCGTAAATGATGGAGATAGAGACATTACCACCTATTCAACTACAAAAGTTATGTATGAAACTATCGGAGCGTATAGAACAACTGTGCAATGTGGTGGGCGGCTATGAAGTAGATGTAAGCGCCAAGGCTAAGTTATACAAGCGAGCGCAAGCACAGGCAGCGGTAATGGTTGACAGGAAGATACCGCCAAGCTTAGCTAAGATGGTTATAGAAGCTGAACCAAATGTAATGGCGGCGGCTGATGAATTAGAACAGGCAGAGGCTACGCTTATATTAGGGAAAGCTGAGCTAGCAGGGGTTGAGGCCAAATATCAGGCTGTGAAAAAGATTATTGATTTAAAAGTATGCGAGATAAGAAATTTTAGAGGTTAGGCGATAATGAAAGTTTGCTAGATGCGGATACTTTGCAGTAGATAGTAGGTGGTGGTGATTGGCACGGCATGATTGGGTAAAACTAAAAAGCAAATACCTTGCAGGATTATATAAGGACCTAAAAGAGTTTGCCACTAAAGAAAAAATTAATTATCAAGTGGTGCGAAATAACTCTAAAGGTTGGAACGAAGAAAAGTTACAGTACAATGACATGAAAGTTACAAAAATTACACAGCGAACTATTGATAAAGTAGTTGAAAAAGAAGCAGACCGAAACGCCAAGCATTTAGCGATTCAAGATTTAGCGCTTGATGCTATAGAGGAATATCTAAAAAATAGGCATTTTAAAAAGCATGTAATAAAGTATAAGTATTATGATAGCGAGGGGAAAGCGGATCACGAAGAACTAAAAAACGTCGAGTTAGAAGTAATGGATTCACGCGCGTTTTCAAATGTCGTTGCTTCATTGGAGAAGTTACAAAAAGGTCAGCGGCTTGCTTTGAATATGGATAAAGACAATAATGAAGCAAATGATCTTGTAGACGATGGCTTTATAGATGCACTAAAAAATGAAGCGCTTGATATATGGGCAGATGAAGGTGAACAGCATGAGTAAATGGATGTGCTTCGTTTCAGGACTATATACTGGAGTCGCAATACTAATAATATTGTTAATGATTTATAATGGCTGAGATCGTTAAAAAGGTTACCAAAGCAGTGCTTTTCTTTGTTGCCTTTTCACTCAAGCAAAAAAAGATACTTACATGGTGGACCGAGGCAAGCCCATATAAAGATTGCAATGGGATAATATGCGATGGTGCAATCAGAGCCGGGAAAACAGTTCCCATGGCTCTTTCTTTTGTATTTTGGGCAATGGATACCTTTGATGGCCATAACTTCGGCATGTGCGGCAAGTCGATAGGCTCTTTCCAACGTAATGTGTGGACATGGCTTAAACCTGCGCTAATTATTCGCGGTTATAGGATAAAAGAAAAGCGTACCGGTGAGGACAAGCACACCGAAATAGCATTTAGAGGAAAAATAAATAAGTTTTATATATTCGGCGGCAAGGATGAACGAAGCCAGGATTTAATACAAGGTATTACACTAGCAGGAATACTTTTCGATGAAGTGGCACTCATGCCAGAATCATTCGTCAATCAAGGGACTGGACGTTGCTCTGTAAAAGGTGCAAAATATTGGTTTAACTGTAATCCTGACGGGCCAATGCATTGGTTTAAAGTCAATTGGCTAGACAAAATTATAGATAAAAAATTATTCCACTTACATTTTGAGATGGACGATAATCCTAGCCTAGAAGAAGAAATTAAGCACAAGTATAAAACTATGTACGCCGGAGTATTCTTCCAGCGCTTTATTCTCGGATTATGGGTTATGGCTCAAGGAGCTATATATAAAGATTCTTGGTCTGACGAAAATCTTTTTGATGATAGTGATATGGAACCTGGAATATTAAATAATCCGTCATATAGACGCTATATTGTAATTGACTACGGTACGGCAAATGCAACGGTATTTTTGGATTGCATAGATGACGGGACGATTATATGGGTGTTTGATGAATATTATCACAGCGGCCATAAAACGGGCGTAACTAAATCAGATAAAGAATATACGGATGACTTGCTAACTTTTATTGATAGCAAGGGTGAAAGTTCGCTTAAGCCAATAATTATTATCGATCCATCAGCAGCCAGCTTTAAGGCCGAAATAAGAAGCCGCCATTTTAGATTGCGTGACACAATAGAAACAGTTAATGCTGATCACGAAGTATTGGATGGTATTCGCATGGTGTCGAGCATGTTATTACGGAATTTATTGCGCATACATCGTAAAAAGTGCCCTAATACAAAAAACGAATTATTATCATATGTGTGGGATGATAAAGCTATCAATAAGGGATTGAAAGAGCGCCCAATTAAGATAAATGACCATAGTTGCGATTGTTGTAGGTATCTAGTGAAGACGGTAGTATCTCCTAGAAGATTAACACGCTAATGCCTTATAGATTTAGATTCATATAAACGCCGTCGAGATCATCCTGGGTAATGCCAATATATCGAAGAGTGGTCGAAGGTGTTGAGTGATTAAATAACTTTTGTATAACCTCAATTGAAACCCCGGATTTATAAGCGTGATAGCCGAATGTTTTTCGCAGGGTATGCGTTCCAATCTTATCTGTTATTCCAATCTCCCTGGCAGCATTATTTATGATTTTATACGCCTGATCCCGTTGAAGGGGAGCCTTACCATTGTTCTGCTTCTTTGATAAAAAGAATGGTTCATCAAATGAAAATTTTCTTGTTTTTAGGTATTCAATAATGGCTTTTCTGGCAACGTCACTAATCGGAAAATCTTTCATCTTGTTTGTTTTTATCTCACGAAGAGTAATACGGTCACGAATTTTACCCTTTTCATCAACTACATCGTGAATTTTTAAATTCAGTAAATCGCTAATGCGTAAACCAGAGTTTATTCCAAGCGTAAATAGACAATAGTCTCTAACGTTTTTAGCTAGGAGAATTTTCTTAATCGTATTGATTGTTTTTTTATCGCGAATCGGTTGGACAAATTCCACTTATAACACCCCTCACATAATCATACATAATTTAATTATAACGCCTGTTATGTATGATGTAAAGAAATAGCATAGAAATGTTCATTAACAAAAACAACCGCCAACCCTTATATAACAAGGATTCCCGGTTGTATTGCAAATCATACACAACTTTATTATGTATGATTATATCAGCAAAGGGAGGAGGAATATTATGGCTAAGAAAAACCGTAGCCGACAACAAGACATTGAACAGCGCAGGCAACATGTTCGAGCAACAGATAGTTTTTCTAATCCCATGGCACGAATCGGATTTGGCACTCCTTCCATGCTTGAAGGTACGGAATATCCAATCACACGGCTAACTCGCAATTACACCCTTCTTCAATCCTTATACCGATCCCATTGGATTGCGCGCCGGATCATCGATACTCCCGCGGAAGACATGTGTAAAAATTGGGTTACATATAAGTCGCAAATTGCACCGGATTTGATTGATAGATTGACGAAGCTAGAGCGCAAGACTCGTGTAAAGACTCGGTTCATTGAAGGGCTAAAGTGGGGTAGGCTATTCGGTGGCGCTGCTGGGGTTATTATGATTGACGGCCACGAAGGAATACTTGATCAACCGCTTGATTATGACATGATTATGCCGGGTTCATTTTGCGGTTTAATGATCCGCGACCGATGGTCCGGGGTATCGCCCGTGGGACAATTAATTACCGATCATCGCGACCCTGATTATGGGTTACCAGAGTATTATACTGTTACCACTGATGCATCAGAGACATTCAAGATTCATCATTCGCGCATATTGCGTTTTATAGGTAGAGATGTGCCAATGTGGGAGAAACAGGCAGAGGTTTACTGGGGCGTATCCGAGGTTGAACATATTTATGATGAATTGAAAAAGCGTGATAATACCTCTTGGAACATTGCTAATTTGGTATTCCGGGCTTATTTGGTTTCTATGAAGATGGCTGACCTGGGGCAGGTACTCTCGATCGGGGACAGAGAAGCACAAAAAGAAATATATAATGTTGTTCAAGCCCAAAACTGGCTTATGTCTAATTTTGGAATACTACTAATGGACAAAGATGATGATTTTGACACAAAGGCTTATTCATTCAGCGGACTGGCTGAGATTCAAGAAAGCTTTATGTACGACATTGCCGGTGCTGCTGAAATTCCTGTAACAAAATTATACGGAAGATCACCGGCGGGAATGAATGCCACCGGCGAATCAGATATGCAAAACTATTATGATAATCTTTCCATGAAGCAAGAGGCTGACGTAGGACCACTACTTGATAAACTCATGCCCATTATGGCAATATCTGAATTTGGGTACTTGCCGGATGATCTTGATTATACTTTTAATCCTGTGGATTCACCGACAGCCAATAAAAAGGCTGAACTTGGTGAAAAACTATCTGAAACAGTTGGTAAGGCTTTTGACCGTGGCTTGATAAGCCAAAAGGTAGCATTAAAAGAATATCGGCAGCAATCTGATATTACCGGCCTTTTCACCAATATCACTGATGAGGACATTGAGAAGGCAGATGATTATACTCAATTGCCTGATGCAGAACCACGCGATGACGAGGTATTGATATGACAATATGCGATATGTGTAGGCGTGATTGCAACTCTAATTGTATTATTCCTTTTTGCCTTACTCGTAGTTTTGAAATGAATGATATATGTGCCAATTGTAATAATTTAATAAAACTTATGAATGGAATGTGCGCAACAAAATGTTTTGAGTTTAGTGCATATGATCCTAAAAGGTGATTGTATGGCAATAAATAAATGGGAAGGCCCTCACAGAATTGAACTTGAATTCCAGAGGGCTTTATTTCGTTTTCTGATGCGAGTGTTTAATATTCCATTCGATGAAGGTAGCTCTTATATATGGAACTGGAATGATGCACTTAATCAATTAGCCTACACAATGGCAGAAAAGATGGTCACACAAACTCTGCATAGCACCGCTAAATCATGGCGAGAAGCCGCCGCAAATAGTTCCAATGGTAGGCGAATATATGAAATGCTTCACAATGAGCTACAATGGCCTACGGGATTTAAGGTGCTAGAGTTAATTGAACAGAACGCACAACTAATCCGGTCATTGCCTCAAGATATGGCACAAGAAATAAATAAGAAGATTTTCGATGCCACGATGTCTGGTAATCGTCCTGAAGCTATATTAAAAGAACTACTACCTGATATGGCGCATAATAAAGCCCAGCTAATAGCTAGGACTGAATCAGCAAAAGCACAAACTGCATTAATTCAAGTAAGAGCAGAAAATTTAGGACTAAATCATTATGTATGGCGAACGGCTACAGACCAGCGCGTACGATCATCGCATAAACACATGCAAGGAATTATTTGCAGTTTTGATGATCCGCCAGCACCCGAACAATTAATAGGGATAAAATCAACACTGGGCCATTACCCACCGGGAGGTTGCCCAAATTGCAGATGTTTCCCGGAAATTATTGTTGATATTGACGATATTGGATGGCCTCACGAGTGTTATGTAAACGGAAATGTAAGGACACTGGGTAAACGCCAATTCGAGCGTATAAGCGGATAAAAATATTTTAGGCAGAAACATAAGGACAACATAAATTAAACGGCTTGTAGGCTAACTGCGAGGCCGTTTTTTTGTTAGCAGATAATATTTCGCGGAGGGGATAGAATGAGGCGCGAATTGAGGGCGTATCTTGAAGCTGAACTGAGGAACTATAATCAGAACAAAACTGATTTGGACAGTATGATGCTGATGACTAGCAAACGGTTGCTTCGAGTCGAACAGATAATTACAGCAATAGAAACTGTAGTTGAGTCATTGCCGCCAGAAAAACATCAACTAGTAGAACTAAAATATTGGGCGCGACCGCAGATGTTGAATAGTGAGGGTATAGCATCACAGCTACATTGTGATCGCCGGACTGTTTACCGATGGATTGACGGAATACTATCAGATATTGCTACTGAATTAGGCGAGCATGAAATGAAAGGCGTTGGTTAAATAGCATGAGTATATTTAAACAAAATAAAAAACTGCCAGTACAACCAACTAGTAATAAAACAAAACTAGAACCATTAAAAAAAATAGATAATACAGATCAAGACAAAATTATGGTTGATCTTTTACAACAATCAGAACCGCCCAACCAAAAGCCGGAGCATCTTAAAAAGCGGCTTGAAGATATTATATCAAACCCTTATACTTCAACGGCTGCTTCTTTAATGGCTATAGAAATTTTGCTTAAATATTTATTAAAGCCCTGCTATCTAAGCGTAACAGCGTAGAATACAGAGTTTTTTATTTAGTATAAAAATAAAAGGAGTGATTTATAAACATGGTTGATGAAAATGTACAAATTTTGGTAGGATCATTAGCGGTAAGCGCTACAAATCCATTGCCAACACTAGCAAAAGAACAGACAAAAGGAACATATGCTATTGCCGCGGTAGGAGTAACCCCGGCAGCAACACCAACTGATGTCGTGACCGTATATGGTTCGGCGACTAAAACAGTTCGCATTAAGCAGGTTATTGTAAACGGTCTAGCTACAACCGCCGGAACTATGGACGTATCACTTGTAAAGCGGACAGCAGCAAACACGGCAGGCACTTCTACGGCCCCAACTATTGCACAGTTTGATTCTACTGATGCCGCGGCTACGGCTACGGCAGCGCAGTACAGCGTTAATCCTACCTCTGTAGGCGCAGGCGTGGCTCTGGCGACTAAAAAGCTTAACATGGGAGTTGCTGGCTCAACTGGAACAATTGAATTTAATTTTGCCAATAGAAATGATAAGGCATTGATTTTACGCGGCACAGCGCAGGGGCTGGCGATTAACTTTAACGGTGGTACTGTACCTACTGGCGGGGCGCTTAGTTATTCAGTAGAGTGGGAAGAAGAATAGAATAGACGACTATAGGCCGTTATTTTTATGCCCGAAGGGTGGTGATTTATTATGCATGGGAAAGAAAGCCCAATGGCTAAGCGAACCCAACGTACTCCAATGAAAGCATATGGGGTGCATGTTGCTGCTACACCAAATAAAGTGACATCTACGGTAGAGCCGGTTGCTACTCCTACAGTGGAAACGGCGGTTACTCCGGCTATTAGCACACCTGTAGCAGAGGCAACTCCTGTTGGGTAAGTGAAGCAGAAAAATAGTCATATCATACATAAGTAGGTTGTGTATGATTTAGCTATAGCCTGGAACCCTTAATATTACTGAGTTTATTTCAAGATAGTTGTTATAGGTAAAATATTAATCATACATAATGATATTTAATTGTTAATATGTATGATTAGTTTTTAAGTAGGTGATGCAATGGCAAGGGCTTACTATGGTTCGAGAATTAGCCCGAACCAGACTAAGACACCCGAGGGCTATCTAGTGTGCCACAACGTGCCAATTGGCAAAGCTGGTTGGCTGGAATATATGCCCCATGAACTGGGAGCCTTGAATATACAAGGTAATGATCCGGTTCAAGTAGATCGAAGAGAAGATGAAGTATTCAACCCGGCGGCAATAGCCTCATTTGAAGGAAAACCAGTAACCGACGAACATCCTCCTGATTGGATTTCACCCTCTAACGTTAATGCCTATATGAAGGGCGTTACGACTAACGTTAGGCGGGGAACCGATTCGGAGGATGATTTGTTACTGGCTGATTTAATTATCTACGATCCTACGCTAATTAGTGAGATCCAAACTGGTAAGCGTGAGGTATCAGGTGGATATGATTACGACTGCGAACCTTTAGAGGATGGTAAATACGCCCAAAAAAATATTAGAGGCAATCATGTTGCAATTGTAAGGTCGGGCAGAGCTGGCCCTAGAGTCGCAGTCAAAGACTCAAAACCAAAAAACGAAAGGGGAACCAAAATGAAAAGTAATTCCAGAGAAACAATCTGGGGTAAGATGTTCAAGGCATACGCACAAGATGCAGAACCCGAAGAACTTGCCGAAGCATCTAAACTTATGCATGAGAAAAAAGAGGGCGAAGACGCAGAACCGCCGTGTGTAAAACCCGTTGCCGGTAAAGATGGAGAGCCACCGCAAGATCACTCAGAAGCAGCTGAGGGCGCTATTTTTAAAGAAATTCTTGAGGCTATCAAAGTAATGCAAGCGGATATTGCAGAGCTGAAGTCAGCTAAAGCCGCGCCGGAACCAGCCAAAGACGCTCTTACCTCGCTAGAAGAAGAACTTGGCGGCGGTGAACAACCTTACGCCGAAGGGGAAATAGAAGGAAATGTTCATGAAGTAGATCCGCTTACCAATGATGAAAGCGTTACCATTGATCCGGAGTTATTAGCCGCCGATGGAGAGCCGCAAGTAATAAAGTTGCCGAAGACTTCCGCTGTAGATAATGCCGCGGCTGTAAGAATGGCAATCAAAGCCGCTAAACCTGTGGTCGGCGCGATCAAAGACCCGGCTGACCGCAAAAGGGCACAGGATGCATTGGCTAAAAGCTTTAGAGAACAACTAAAAGCTGCTCCTTCTGATGCATATAAAAAAATGGCTACTCCTCCTAAACCATCGGCTAAAGCTCAAGATTCCAAGTCCATTAAGGAAGAAGAAGAACGAGCTATAGGCGAAAACTGGAAGAAAAAATACAATCCTCATTATAAAGAAAATAAATAAGGAGACGTGATAATATGCCAGGACAAGCAATAGGGACTACTTTCAATATCGGTTATCCCGGTTCGGTTTCTAAATCACCGGATACAATCATACGAAACGCCGCAGTACTTAGTACTGATACGACCGGCCCTAGTTTTGGGGATCCGGTCGTTTTAAATTCCGATAACACAGTAAGCAAAGCAAGTGCAACTACCACGGCGGCGACCTTCAAAGGTATCGCAATTCGTGAAGTCAAGCAAACTGCTGATTATTATACCAATGCTGGGGCCTATCTGCCGGGACAAGCTTGCGATTTCATTACTCGCGGCGAGGTTTGCGTAACTTGCCAGTCAGGTACTCCAACTGCGGGTAGCACGGTCTACCTTCGCACAGTGGCCGGTACTCTTGCTACGGCTGTCGGTGGGTTTGAAGCGGCGTCTGCTAGTGATGGTGGTACTACCGTAGCGCTAACTAATGCCGTATGGACTACCGGGAAAATTGATTCTAATCTCACGGCTGAAATAACTATTCTAAGCCGTCAGGCATAAGGGAGGAAGATGAATAATGAAAAAATCTGATGCAAGCGCCCCAATCGTAACTATGGATGTCCCAGCCTCCCTTAGAGCACAAGACGCTGCTACTTCGGGCGGTATGGCATTTCTAGTAGGTGAACTAGAAAAACGCGATCCCAAACTTCGTGAACCACTAACAAGTGTTACCTATCCCCGCGATATTGTCGTTAAAACTGGTGGCGGCTGGGTAGAAAACACGTCAGCATATAACGTTAGCTACGCTACGGCTGGCGGCGCTGATGGTGGTATTATCAATGGTGAAACCAATAATATTCCCATCATGCAAGCTGATATTGGCAAGGATATTTTTAAGGTGTTCTCTTGGAGTCATATCTTAAAAGTACCGTTCCTTGACCAAGCTAAATTGCAGACAATTGGCCGCTCGCTTGATGATATTCTGGACAAAGGTATTCGTCTAAACCATGACAAGACACTGGATCGAAACGTCTATTTAGGGTTTCCTAATTATGGGGCTTATGGCATTGTCAATAATCCTAACGTGACTATTGTTTCCGCTGCTACTGGTGCATCTTCTAGCACTCTATGGACGAATAAAACTCCTGATGAAATACTTGCTGATGTGAACACCGCAATGCTTACGACCTGGGAAAATTCACAATATGACCTGTCCGGTATGGCAAACCACATTCTTGTTCCGCCTGCGCAATACGCTATGATGGTTCGGCAGAAAGTTAGTACTGCTGGTGACATATCAATCTTGAGTTTCTTATTGGATAACAATATCGGTAAAGATCAGGGCGTTGATCTGTTTATTGGCCCTTGCCGGTGGTGCATCGGCGCAGGCGCAAGCTCTACAGATAGGATGGTAGCATATGCAAATAATGAGGACAAGGTTCGTATACATGAGACTGTTCCTCTTCAAAGAGCGATGACTAACCCCTCGGTAGAGCATCTAGCGTATCTAACAGCTTATTGTGCCCAATTTAGCCAGCCCGAAATTCTTTACTTACAACCGTTTTTATATACTGATGGCATTTGAATAAATAAAGGGAGAATATTACATGAGAATATTTGCTAAAAAAGCATTTAAATTTATTAATGGGGGAGATAGCTTTACAGCTACTCCCCTTGCCTTTTCTAGTGCTCCTGACTGGATTAAAACCGATAATCTGTATAAATGGGCCGTAGCTGATGGAGATATTGAGGTTATCAATAGTAAACAGGATGAGATAAAAGCAGAACTTGAAGCCAGCCAATTACCCACGGCTACCGATGAAACCGCCGATATATCGAATGAAGATATTGACTCCGCGCAAAAATCCGGTAAAAAATAATGCCCAATGATGATGTAGTCGATCTCGACAACCTAATAAATATAGGTAATGTCGCAAATGACGTAGTTGATTCGGTTGGTAGCCTAATTGATCGAGCGTCAAATCTGCGTGTTGGAACAAATCCAACCTATGCATTGTCAACGTTTCTCGACATGTATCCGGCCTTTGCCGGGCCGGTCAAGAAATCCACTAACATCTCTACTACCGGAACATTAGTGGTTGATAGCAATGCAATAACTGCAATCCCTTCAACAAGTAGCTTAGCGGTTGGAATTTATGTTTCAGGTACCGGGATTCCTGCATGGGCTACAATTACCGCGATAACCGACTCCACTTCAATCACAATTAGCGATACTGCTACCGTGGCTGGAACAACAGTGGCCTTAACTTTTGTCACTCCCGCAATTTCCAAAACGGCTTTAGCTATGTATCTTACAATAGCCTTGAATTGCTTACAAAAAGCACGTTGGAAAGGTATGTGGGAGATCGGTATATCCTTGTTTATAGCCCATTTCGCCACATTGCAGCTTCAAGCTACTAACGTCCCAATGGGAACAGCTAGCCAACTTGTAGCAGCAGGAAAGGCGTTAGGGTTAAATACTAGCAAGTCTGTCGGTGATGTGTCCGCGGGATATGACTACTCTATGATGTCCAATAACTTTGGCCGGTGGGGATCATGGAATTTGACACTGTATGGACAGCAACTTATTACAATGGCTAACCTACTTGGGAAGGCGGGCATGTATGTCTATTAAAGGCACAGCTACATCAACTTCGTCAGGTATGGGCATGGCTGGGTTAGCAGCTAATATAAAAAAACTAGCTAACAAAGAAGTTTATGTTGGGATTCCTGCCGAGAAAAGTTCTCGCCCGGGTGAACCTATAAACAACGCTGAGTTGTTATATATTCAAAGTAAAGGCTCTGAGTTGCAACATATCCCGGCGCGGCCAGTATTGGAGCCGTCTATTGATAAGAACAAAGTCGCCATATCTAAAAATCTTACCAAAGCTCTATCTGAAGGCATGGCAGGTAATTTTGATAGTGCTATGCAGGAGTTAGAAAAGGCGGGGATTGTAGCATCCCAGGGAGCAAAAATGTATATCACTGATCCTGGATATAAAGGTACGATCCCTGATGCGCCTGCTACTATAGCCAAAAAAGGTAGCGATGTTCCCCTAATTGACACTGGGGCAATGCGGAACGCCATTACCTATGTGGTGGGTGATAAAAAGTGATAAATGTAGCAGATCTTATCGAAGACCCAGACTTCGCTCAGGAATACACGGTTTATCGAAATACAGTTACGTCTAGCGGTGGTAGGGATACCGTCGTAGAAACTACTCTTGACTTCTACGGCGTGGTTATTGCCGCAAATACTCAGGACATTCAGGCGATACCCGAAGCAGATAGAGTTTCCGGCATGATGATTTTTTACTCAACTGCCGATAATCCTCTATACCTTACGAGAAATACTTCTGGTAGTGCCGGTACTTCAGACCAAATACTCTGGAACGGTGAACGCTATAAATTGATATCAGTTAACCTATTTTCGGATTGGGGTTATTACAAATCTGTGGGCGTAAGAACCAAGGGGGCTTAGAATGGCAGACGTATATCTTACATTAACTGAACTAGAAAACCTGTTTTGGAACAATACTGCGCTGATGCTTAGCCTTGACCCTTCATTAGCGACAACCTCAGAAATTGTTAAAATATCGTGGCCTACTGCCGGGACTCCTGCGTGGGAGATAACCGAAGATCGGGTGTTTATCCGAGTAGGCGAAAAAGACGACGATTACAATATTTTACGTGATATAGCCTATACTGAGCAAGACAGCGCGACCGCCACGGAATCAACGGCCCAGACAAGAGTTGTTCATGTTCATTGGGTTTGCTATGGACCTAATGCCTACGATAATGCCTTTACAATTAGACGGAACCTATATAATTCGGCTTACCGCGAGAAATTAGCGGTGAGCTATATTTATGTTATCCCTCAAATAGCGACTCCAATTAGACAGCCCGAATTATTCGCATCTCAATGGTGGGAGAGAACGGATATTGAAGCAGATTTTAATGAATTAGTTAAATTTGAGCAAGATGTAGCATACCTGCAAACTGCTACTATTTCTGCCAGCTCAGAGACTAAAACGCTTACCGATAATGTAACCAGTTCATCGCTGGTACATGATTAACAATAGAAAGGGGTGTTTAGATGTCTTCAACTTTACCATTAAGCCCGATAGTAGATGTCACTGTAACAGTAACGCCACTAGCGGCTACACGGCGGGATTTTAATCAAGGCCTGATAATTGGGCCGAGCACAGTAATTTCCACCACTGATCGAATAGCCGAGTACTACACAACATCCGCAATGAAAAGTGATGGTTTTACAACGACTTCGCCGGAGTATTTAGCGGCGGAGATATATTTTTCTCAGGACCCGGCACCGGATCGGGTATGGATTGGGTGTAAAGGATCAAGCGAAACATGGGTTGCTGCTGTAGAGGCATGCCGAGAAGCTAATACTGATTGGTACACCTGCACCTGTGTAGCGTTGGCGAGTGATACCACTAATGTTATTGCAGATACTGACCATGAGGCTATAGCGCTTTACGTAGAGTCTTGTACGCCCACGACAACCTACTTTTTCCGAACCGATGAATCGGCAGTATTAACAGCTACCGCCGGTAACATATTCGAGACATTAGCAGGCCTAGATTATGACCGGACGTTGGGAATGTATTCCGCATCGATCTATGCCGCGGTGGCCTTAATGGGTTACGCAATGGGACAAAATACGGGACTTGCGAATTCGGCCTACACGCTAAAATTTAAGACACTTACAGGTATTACCGTGGATACCCTTACTGCAACACAGGTCTCAAAAATCGAAGGTAACTATGGCAATGTATATATAAACCGGGGTTATTACTATGACATGTTTGAACAAGGGTACATGGCCTCAGGTAGTTTTTTTGATGAAATTATCAATATTGATATGCTAGTCAATGATTTGCAGTTAAATTGCATGGACGTATTATATGCCCTGCCTAAAGTTCCGCAGACTGAGGCTGGTATGACGTTATTGATTAATGCTTGTAACTCGGCATGCGCTTCGGCTGTTACACGGGGATACCTTGCACCGGGGACGTGGAATGGGAGCGCTCTCTTAGACTTAGCTGTTGGGGATACCTTATCTTTAGGCTACCTGGTCCAATCTGAAGCTATTGCCGATCAAACTGAAGCTAATAGGCAAGCGCGTATTGCTCCGCCTATCTATGTAGCCGTTAAAGAGGCAGGGGCTGTCCACAGCATGACCATAGGCGTATATGTTAATCAGTAGAGGAGGTGTAATAATTGGCTAGTCAAACAACTTATTCCTTTCTTGATCTGTCCGGAGCTATTTCTCAATCATCTCTAGGCGCTTATACTTTTACCGGCGAGGGCGTTGGCGAAATCACTGTTAGTATGGCCACTGACAGAACCGTCCATGATACCGCCGCCGATGGCTCGGTAATGGTATCTAAAGTAGCTGGGGATAGCGGACATCTTACGGTATCTTGCCAGCAAACGTCAACGGTCCATAAATGGTTACTTGCTTGGTATAACTACTTGGTTGCGGCAGGGACTGACGAATGGGCATCTACTACTATGTTATTGAACAATACCACAGACGGTACAAGCCATGTAATCACTGGAGTTAGCCCTCAAAAGGTCCCTGACAAAGCCTATCAGGCTCAAGGTCAGCGGGTTAGTTGGGTACTAATGGCGGCAAGTATCTCTAGTATCGCAGTATAAAAGGAGATTTAAAAATGGCTAAGCGCGAAGAATTTAAAATAGTTAATCTTGCTGGCCGGAAATGGCGCGTTGAAAAATTTGACGCGCTTACCGGAAGTTATATAGCATTTCAGATTATGAGTAAGATCATGCCAATGGGCCTAGATCCAAAATTAGGTGTAGATTTACCTGAGGGCCGAAGCATGATGAGCAAAAGCGAGTTCGCAGCACTGCAAAAGGACTGCTTGAGTGTCGTATATGAATTGGTTGACGCTAACGGAACTGAAATGCCCGTTAAACTAATGCTGGATAATGGAGTATGGGGCGTAGACGGGTTACAAAAGGACATGATTACTGTTATGTCGCTGACTATTACAGCTCTAGTGTTTAATATTGCAAGTTTTTTCGAAGGAGACGCCTTGAAGGAATTAACGCAAACGTTTGCGGATATGTCCCTGCCAGGTGTTCAAACATTGATGAATATGCCTACGCCCCAGTTATAAACGGCGATTGGCAGCAATGCCAGTTATGGAATGGAGATTATACATTCGATGATTTACTCGACTGGCATGAGATAGCTACTGTAAAGGCTGAAAACCAACGTCGTGCGCATGAATGGGAAGAAGCGCAACGAGAGGTGATAAGATGAATGGGCAGCAACTAGAAAGCTATTTAGTCGCCCTTGGGTTCAAGGTTGATTCATCAGAATTCAGCAAAGCCATAGGAGCTGTAAAGACCCTCGCTACCCAGATTCAGACCACCACATCTTCAATGACGAAAAGCTTTTCTACAGCAGCAGTCGGGATAACAGGAAGCATTACTGCGATCGCTACGGCTACTGCTGGATTAATTGACAGTACCGGGAAAGCTGATTTAGAGTATCAGAAATTGGCTTTAAGGCTATTTACTACTAAGCAGACAGCCAAAGACCTCAAGACTGTTATGGACGCTATGGGCGAACATGACATGAATCAGATTGCATGGATCCCTCAATTACACGAAAACTTTCAAAACCTATTACAAACGGCTCACCAACTGCAAAGCGGACAAGGCGGCAATACTCAAGCCCTAAAAGATATCAATGCTATGCGCCTAGAAGTCCAGCGTTTAAAGCTGGAAATGACCTATGCTGGGCAGTCGATAAGTTACTATCTGGTTAAAGATTTAGAGGGCTTGGGGCTATTCAAGGGCGGCCTAAAAGGTATGAACGCATGGATCGTTCAAAACATGCCAATATGGACTAAAAAAGTCGCTGACCTTCTTGCACAACTTATCAAATTAGGGGTACAGGCGGGTAAAAGCGTTTCGCATATTGTCACTGTGCTTGAAAAGTTTTGGAAATCATTAACTAATGGCCAAAAAGAATTAGTTGAGCTGTTTGGTATTATCACTATTTTTCTAACACGCGGTCCAACAGCAAAAATATTAGCAATTGTTGATGCGGTTTTACTTCTTCTGAACCATCTAAAGAAAACTGGTGAATTAAAACCGTTACTTGATTGGTTTAGCACGGTTTGGGATGATGTTAAACAATCCTGGGATTCTTTCGTTGATGCAGTTATTCAATCTGGAATTCTTGAGTACTTTGACCATCTTGGCGGCAAGTTAGGCGAATTAGTATCTGTCTGGTGGAAAGAGTTCAAAGATGTTTACGGCAATCTAATTTCTGATATAGAATCATCGTTAGAAAAAGATGGGGCCTGGACTGCTCTTTATAACTCCCTTGGAAAAGTCGGTGGCGCAATAGATTCGCTCATTGATGGATTTATAAGCGTTCTTAAGCAAATGGACCTAATTGCTCAAAATGATTCCTTCCAAGGATTCTGGGCAACGCTTGGTAATGAATTATCCCGTGAGCTTAAAATTGTTGCGGCCTTTGTAAGCGCCTTAGCCGGAATTGGTAATACTGTCGGTTTATTAATGCAAGGTAAATTCATGGATGCGGCAGCGGCAGGATTTTCGATTGTTCCTCAACTGGCTTATGATTTATATAATTCTAATTTTGGCAATGACAATGAAGCCGTCCCCTCTGCTGGTGGTACGGCAGGTAAAAGAGCTGGGAATAATCTTGGCGGTTCAACTCGAAGCTGGGGCGGATCAAGAAATTCCGCCGGCTCTTCTGAAAACGGACGGAATGGTTTAAGTGGCGGATATAATCCAGGATTCGGCAGCTACGGTAATTTTGGCAGTTATATGAAAGGCGGCAGCGGTGGCGATACTGTTGGCCAACTCATGAATGCTATAGGCCAAAAGGAAAGCGGTGGCGATTACTACTCTCCTGCTCATATGGATAATGGTTATTATAATCTAGGCGGCAAGTATCAAATCCTAGCTTCTAACTGGTCTAATTGGGCCGAGGAAGCCGGACTGTCAGGAGATGCAGCATATACTCCCGCCAATCAAGACACTGTTGCCAGATATAAAATACAGCAATATTGGAATCAGTATCATGACGCCTCTTTAGTTGCGGCGGCTTGGAATGGTGGCGGCGGTGGTGCAGAAAGCCTCCAAAAATATGGTTCAAGTTCATATGAAGCCGGATATGCATCTGATGTCGTTAGTAATATGAATGGTTCATACGCAAGCGGCGGCAGTAGCGGTGGAACTAATAATTATGGTGGAAATCTAACTGCTAGTTTTAATATTAACGTAACCGGCACCGATACCAACAATGCTCAGCAAATAGCCAACACGATATCAAATACAATTAACCAAAAATTGGATATGCTTAATAGTCAATTAGTCAGGAATAATGCCGGAGTTTATGCTTAGGGGGTGCTGTCATAACAACATATAGTTTCTCAGATTTGGCAGGTTCTATGAACCATCCCGTATTTGGCGCTTACTCGTTTGCCGGGACTGACGGAATAGGTGAAATAGGCGTTTCCATGACTGCCGATAGGTCTAGCCATGAAGTATCTGTAGACGGAAGCATCTTTCTAATGAAGATACCCGGCAACCACGGAACCGTATCAATAAGTTGCCACCAAACTTCACCTTTACACAAATGGTTGGTAAAGTGGTTTAATTACCTAACCGCATCAGATACAACAGATTTACAATGGGGTCGAACCACAATGTTATTAAAAAATACCGCTGACGCTACTAGTCACACAATATCAGGCATAAGCCCTTTGAAGATTCCTGACAAGTCGTATCAAGCACAAGGCCAATATGTTGCATGGACCTTACTAGCCGCTAATATTGTCCACGCATAGGAGGTGTGCCTGTGAGCATTAACCAAATCTCTGCTGTTTGGGCAGCTTATAATATTTTAAAGGCCAAAAAGAAAACCTCAAGCGCTACGGCTGAAGCCTATACAAAACCCGCTTGGCGTCCAACGCAATGGGATGGACTGACCTCTGTTAAATCTCAACTAATTCTAATAAAAACTAATATCGGTGGGTATTTCTTTGATGCTGTTTTCAGAGAAGAACACACAAGTACTCTAAAAATCACTGAGCATCCCATACAGTCAGGCTCTAACATCGTTGACCATGCCTATATGGAGCCTCGACGGCTTGTAATGGATATTGGCATGTCAGACGCTATGGATACGCTCTATGACTCGCAATGGTCGGGCGCTTATACTAAGAGCGTTTCAGCTTATCGTATCTTATTAGCCCTTCAGACAGCCCGTACGACAGTTAGCGTCCATACTAGGCTTTATGACTATACCAATATGCTAATTGAGAGCATCACGGCTCCTGATGATTACAGCACCCAATTAGGACTGAAATGCACCGTTACTTTACGTGAATTAATGGTCGTTGAAGTTGATACCAATTCTACTAGCACCGATACCCAGACAACCGATTCAACCAACAGCGGCACGGTTGCGACTACAACTTTATCAGATACTGAAACCTCTACAGTAACAACTACCGCAACGGGGAGCAGTTAAAAATGAGTTACCAAAAGATACCGCTAACATGCGATGCTAACCAAACTTTTCAGGCTACCTTGACAATAGGCGATACAAGCACAACTTTAACATTCACCCTAAAATATAACGGTGTGGCCGGGTACTGGGTAATGAGCATTTCAGATACCAGCGGCACTCTATTAATTGATTCTTTGCCGTTAGTTAGAGGCGATTATCCGGCTGGCAATCTACTAGGCCAATATGCTTACCTTGGGCTAGGAAGTGCCTATATTATTTCGACCGGTACTAGTGACTTAGATTATCCGGACGATTCAACTTTGGGCGACGAATTTATATTGATTTGGTCCAGCAGCTAAGGAGTAAATAACTATGGCATGGTTACGCAAATATCAAATACTTATTACTACCGATTCAGGAACCTACTGGGACGTATCCGATCTACATTGTACCTTTAATATTCAGCGAAGCTTCAATTATCCAAATTACAGTGAAATAAATGTATACAACCTCACCCAGGCTACAGAAGCCGCCGTTATTAAAGAAGGCCAAACCGTTCAAATCTATGCCGGTTATGAAGATGGAAACTACGGAGCAATATTCTCCGGTACTATTTTTCAGTGTATACGAACAAGAGAGAATGTCACTGACTATAAAGTTACTTTGTGGTGCATTGATGGTGGACCATTATTGAATGGTAATTTCGTATCGATGTCATTCCCGGCCGGTGCAAGCCACCGGGAAATGTTTGATAATATAGCCACTACAGCCTACGCAAAAAAACAAATAAATTATGTTACTGAAAATCTTACTGAGCAGGCATTAGCAAGGGGCAAGGTAATATTTGGTGAGCCAATAAAATACCTTCGCCAAGTAGCACAGTTCAATAATGCTCAGATTTTTTGCGAGCTAGGTCAAATAAATATAACCAAAATAACGGAAGATGTTGTTAACACCGGAACAATCACATATACACCGACCACAGGCTTAATAGGGACACCTGAACAGGTTGATTTCGGTGTAAAATTTAAAGTTTTGCTTGACCCTCGGCTTAGAATATCTTATCCCACAATGTTAGTTAAAATCGATCAAACAGTTATTTTAGCAGAGAAAAAAAAGCAGGGTGACACGCCGACCCAGCTAGATAAAGATGGATTATATCAAATTATTGCTTTAGATTTTATCGGCGATACGCGGGGTAACGATTGGTATACCAATATTACTGGCGTTAACCATAACGGCGCTCAGCCCCTTCTATCTGAAACAGCAATGCAAAACCCCAACTGAGGTGATAACTTGATTACATTACCCGAACGAATAGGCAATCGATTTGAAGCTCAAAAAAAATTGATGGAGCAACACGCCGCTGATTTTAGAGTAGCTTGCCCTGGAATAATTCAGTCTTTCAACAGCAGCAAACAGACTGTTACTGTCCAACTTGCTTTAAGAGAAAGGATAAACATTGATGGAGTTACATCATGGGAAGAAATTCCTACATTACTTGATGTTCCTGTGTTTATGCCAAGGGCTGGAGGCTATTCTCTGACAATGCCTATTACCTCCGGCGATGAATGTTTGGTAATATTTGGAGATAATTGTATGGACGCATGGTATCAGTCTGGAGGCGTTCAGAATCAAATCGATAAACGCAGACATGATCTTAGTGACGGCTATGCCCTTATTGGGGTTTGGAGCCAACCTAATGTAATATCAGGATATTCTACTAGTAGCGCCCAACTTCGTAACGACGCAGGAACCGCTTTGGTCGAAGTATCTGGGACTACGATAAATATAACTACCAACGGAACAACCAATATTTCTGGTGGGGCCGTTAATATTTCTGGGACGACGACTATTCAAGATAAAGTGTTTTTGTCGCATACCCACAGCGGCGTAGAATCTGGCAGCGGCACAACCGGCGGAGTAGCTTAATAATGCTGGACTTCTGTTATCTCCTTAATGGTTGACCAACATTATCCGTAAACATGCCAAGCGAAAGCCGATATAAATCATAGATTGTTCCGATTCCGCACAAACCCGCTGTTAATAAATAAAGCAAGCCACTACCTATCTTGCCCACATAAAATCTATGCAATCCGGCAATAGGAAAGAAAATAAACAATCCCCACAAACATAATGATTTAGCTTTTACTTTACTTTTGTTTGATGTAATCGCCGTATATTGAACCTGATTATCTGACATATGCGATTGTTGATAGTTCGGTGCGTACCGAACAGAATTGATTGACAAATTATTTTGATGTAGCACTGATTGTTGCGCATATAATGGCGACCCGCACTTAGTACAAAAATATCCTTCCGTACTAATTTTTCCGCATTTTGAACACACCATATTCTCTCTCCTTTTACAGTACCGTGCTTCTTTCTGGTAAAATTAGGCACCTCAAAGAATATTCCTGCTAGAGTAAACATTATAGCTGAAAATTTACCGTCCTTTGTAGGGCGGTTTTCCATGTCCAAAAGGATGGTGATTTAATGAGCATTAAATATAGGAGACTTGATTCTGACGGAGATTACACCTTAGGCCGTGGCCTCCAAGACTACCTAACTGGCATAGATGCTGTCGCCCAGGCTATTTTAACCCGGCTGAAACTTTTCCTTGCCGAGTGGTGGGAAGACACAACCGAAGGGATCCCGATGTTTACCAAAATGTTAGGGACGAGCGGTTCTGCAACCAATATATCCGCCGTTGATTTGCTTATTAAAACACGAATAACAGGTACAACGGGAGTCACGGGGATTACTTCTTATACAAGCAGTTTTGACAGCACTACAAGAGCTTACACCTTTACTGCTTACGTTGAAACAGAATACGGCTCATTAGAAGTCTCAAGTGAGGAGGCTAGTTAATGTCATATACCGCCCCAACAATTTCTAGCACTGGTTTAACAATACCATCCTACACCGATATTCGGGATGAACTCATCGCCCAAGCCAAGACAATTTTTGGGAATGATGTATACCTAGAAACCGACAGCGCCGACTACCAAATGATTTGCGTTTATGCGCTAAAGGCTCATGACGTAATGAATTTACTTCAACTTACCTATAACAATATGTCTCCCAGCAATGCCGTAGGAACCGGCTTATCATCCATAGTTAAACTCAATGGCCTAACTCGGAAGACTTCCTCTTACTCAACCTGCGAAGTAACCCTTACCGGGACAGCCAGCACCGTAATCACTAGCGGCAAGGTGAAGGACGTAAGTGGGTACATATGGGATTTGCCTACTACTAGCACTATAGGCACGGATGGAACGGTTACAGTAACCGCCACCTGCGAAACTGTAGGAGCTATATCGGCGATGATAGGCGATTTAGATATTATCTATACTCCTACTTCGGGCTGGACTAGCGTTACAAATGCCGCTGCTGCCTCTGTAGGTACTGCTGTAGAATTAGATTCGGCTCTAAGAAGTAGGCAGGCAGTAAGCACCGAAACACCATCGCAGACTATTTTAACCGGCACCATCGCTGCAATAGCTAGTTTATCGGGCGTGACCCGGTATAAAGTGTATGAGAATTATACTGATAGCGCATCGACAGACCCCAATGGATATAGTCTCCCGGCTCATTCAATCACCTGTGTTGTGGAGGGCGGAACTGATGACGATGTGGCAGATGTAATCTACTACAATCGGGGATTAGGGTGCTATACCAACGGCACAACTGAGGTCTCAATCTCTGATCCGACCTATGGAAATATTACTATTATTAGGTTTTATCGCCCCACTGACGTTCCAATCTATGTTGCTATGACTATTAAGTCCTTAACAGACTATACAACGGCCACTACTACGCTTATCCAAACGGCGTTAGTCACCTATTTAAATTCCTTGCAAATTGGCGAAACACTTACCATATCAGCATTGTATGGGGCGGCTCTATCTGTTCTTGATGATCTGTCATCCCCGACCTTTTCTATCCGCGCTGTAACTGCCGGAATAGCCAGCGGGAGCCTATCAACAGATGATATTAGCGTAGGGTTCAATGAAGTAGTAACCGGGGCTACTGCCAATGTTACGCTCACGGTGACGACATCATGATTACTCGAACTAACGATTATTCTACAGCCTATTATCTTGGATTGATGACCTCTGAATATCAGGCGGGAGCCAGCCCCAAATTACTAGCATGGTTAGAAGCATTGCTTGGGCCTCTTATTGATGCTGGAACTTGTGCCGCTTTGATTAATAGTAATTTTGACATTGAGGCGGCTTATGGTGATCAACTGGATATCTTAGGCGTTATTTTAGGACAATCAAGGACGGTCGATTTTCAGCCTAGCGACGGTAGTAGCCCTACTTTAGATGATGCATATTATCGCATGATTTTAAAGGCTAAAGTGGCTATCAACCAATGGTCAGGGCAATTATCTGACTTAGAGACATTGTGGGCGAATTTGTTTCCTGATGGCGCGGTAATAGTTATCGATAATCAGAATATGACCATATCGCTGACAGTGGCAGGAAGTATGTCTTCTTTAACCCGCGAACTTATTGAAAATGGTTATATTGTTCCAAGACCAGAAGGCGTTGAAATCACCTACTATTATTATGGTTCTGGGATACCTATTTTTGGGTATGGAATATATAACACTTACTTCCAAGGCTACAGCAGCGGTAAATGGAGAAATAGCAACAACGATAGTAATTCACTATTCTCGTACGATGAAGAAACTACCGGATTCCAGGGATATGACGAAGGATACTGGGACTAGGAGGAATATATTATGAGTTCAAACTTTTTACAGTTTAACCCCGATCAAACCAATGCTTTATCAGATACTGACTACGCTAATAGTGCTACTCGCACCGGAGGGTTGGTTGCGGGTAAGGCTCTTAGCACATTGCACAACAAAATGTTTTATCAATGGTCCACGGCAATAACAGCGCTGACTGATGTCTTCGTAAATCTTGGCTATACGGTATCCGATTCTGATTTATCAACCCTCACTACAGTTTTTAGTAATATTCTTACATCAGGGGTGGTAGATGGTACTACTCTCCAATATGTTGATGATGTCTTAGCCGTAAAAGACGCGAGTATTACCACTGCTAAATTAGCCGGAGGAGTTGCCGTTCCTATTGGCGCTACTTTTGAATACGCAGGCAGCACTGCCCCAGCCGGTTATCTTCTATGCGATGGTTCAGCGGTGTCGAGAACTACCTATGCTAATCTGTACGCTGTGATTGGTACAACTTATGGAACAGGGGATGGCAGTACTACATTTGCTCTTCCCGACATAAGAGGAAAATTCCCGCTAGGTAAAACAGCCTCAGGAACCTATACTACTTTGGGAGGAACAGGGGGCGAGACTACTCATACCCTAACAACATCAGAAATGCCATCACATACTCATACGGTACCATTAACATCTTGGAATGCTCATTCGGGGACGGCACTTTCAAATGATACTCCGTACTATAGTTCTAGCGGAACGGCAGCAACAAATTCAACAGGTGGCGGCGGAGCGCATAATAACATGCCTCCATATATCATCATGAATTACATAATCAAGTATTAAGAAGACGCAGATGCGTCTATTTTTATTGCTCAGAAAAGGAGATAAAAGCATGGCAGGGACAAATAGTTTCCTCCAAGTTGACACAAATCAGTCTAACTTCATGACTGATACGGAATTCGCAGAGGCGGCAGAGACAACAGACGGAGTACAAATAGGCGTAGCTGCTGATCCTAATTGGCACAATAAGCTATTTTATCAGACTACAACAATGACGCACTCGTTAGCCCAGGTATTCGCTAATTTAGGGTATGATATGAATGATTCTAGCGTATCTACCTTGGTAACGACTCTATCAACCTTGTTGACTACCGATTATGTATGGTCATCATTTACCGGCGATTTTGAAGCTGAAACAACTAAGGGATTCTATGTATCATCGGCAATTGGACAAACCAATGCACCGACTCCATCTGAGAAATTCTTCCTTGTAGTTGGAGTTGCTGGAACAAGTATATATCAACTTGCCCTAGGAGCCACGACAGGCTCTATTTTTTATAATGTGTATAATGGAACATCTTGGATAGGATGGAGTCAATTATCGAATGATGCTGTTAACGTAGAATCTACAGGCTACGGAATAATCAGTGGTGGTAAAGTATCGGCACAATCCACCGCCAATATGACGGTTACCGTTGCTTCTGGTGTTGCTCATATGCCAAGCGGTAAACGCTACCCAATATCAGCCGTAGCTTCTCAGGCGATTGCAGCGGCAGACGCTACAAAGCCGAGAATTGACCTTATTTACGTTAATTCTTCTGGGGTGAATACTTATCTTGAAGGCGATCTTGGCACGGCAGCGGTGGCCGGAGCTAGAACGTATACTGTTACTACCAATTTTATGGCGGCAATTGCAGGCACCAGGGATTATACCCTTACTACTAACTTCGTTAGCGGTGATACCGTAGTATTTGATGGAAAAACATTTACAGCCACAACTGCAACTCAAGACACTGCTGATTTCGTAGTAGGATCAACAATTACAGCCTCTATGACAAATTTAGCGACTGCATTAAACGCGAATACTACCGTAGCAGCAACCTATATCGCAACCGAATCCTCTGGCGTAATTACCGTAACCGAGATTACCGCAGGCGGTGGCAATACGCCGGGAACTATGACCGTCACTGGGGCAGGCGTTATTTCTGCTGGTACAGCGACTACTAGCACTGCGGCAGACACATTAACAGTTGATGGTATTACTTTTACAGCAACAGCCTCAACAACTAGTTCAACTAAATTTGCCGTAAGTTCAACTATTGCGGCGACTGTAGCCAATATAGCAATAGCGTTAGGAGACAATGCTACTGTTACCGGCACATATACAGTTACTTCTAGTGGCGCTACATTTACGCTCACTGAAACCACGGCAGGCGGTGGTAATACTCCTGCAGCAGCAACATGTAGCGGCACTGGCGTAGTAACTAGTGGAACGGCTATTACAAGCACGGCGGCAATATGGGCAGCAGCCCCTACTTTACCAACTGGAGCATTATCATTAGCCGAAATTGCAGTTTCGGCTAATATAACTACGATCACTAGTAGCAATATTACCGATACCCGAACGATTAAAGTAAACTTACAATCGTTAACTGATTACACGGGAACAGCTAAAGTGGCTGATATAATATCAAAAGGACCAAAGGTTGATGTAAGAGCGTTTGGGGCAACTGGTGACGGTTCTACAGACGATACCGCTGCAATACAACTAGCATTTAATTCAGTTGCTACAGGAGAAATGTTATTATTTCCACCAGGAACATATCTTCATACCGGATTAACATTATCGAAAAGGATTAATATTGTAGGCAGTGGTAACCTTTCCACTATACTAAAAAACATAGGGACAGGCGACGCTATAACTATTTCGTCGGGTATAATGTATGGTAGTTTTAGGGATATAACCATTCGCGGGAATGGCACTACCAACTATGGCGCAGATGCTACAAGCGGAAACGGTATAGTCTTTAGCAATAATGCCGTTATGTGGGATTTTTGTAATGTTAGCGTATACTATCATGGAGGATTTGGTTTTTATGCGTGCGGCAATGGCAATGTAAATAATATATATATCCGTAACTGTCAAATAGAACATTGTCTTAATGGTGGCATACGTTTTATCCAGACCAATTCGTCTAACCAGATAAACGCTATATATATAGATAAATGCAACATCGCCGGACACGGTGGCAATGCTGTTGAGTTGTGGGGACAATCAATTGTAGTTCAAAATAATACTATCCAGAGTAATAAAGGATATGGAGTTATTGTTGATGCTGAGATAGAACCGAATGGCGATGGAACAACATGTTTTGCCTCAAGTATTTCTATAAAAGATAACTATTTTGAAAAGTGCAATTTAGGTTTTATATATGCAAGAGCATATTATATAAGTTCAACCTATGTTAGGTATATAAGCGGTCTTACAATTGAGGATAATTATGGTAATTTTAGCAAAATCAGCGGAGATACTGTTTCGGGTACTGTTTCATGTGTGGAAGTTGCTGCACCGCTTTGGTATAGCTATGACAACTACCAAATAGCAGGGTTCAAATATGCTGGTAATTCTTTCTCTTATACTGACACTGCAACATATATTCTCAATTGCAATAACGTGCTTAGCTGGGATAGTGTCGTCGAAGTGAATGCCGTGTCTACGGCGGTTACTAGTTCTAGTCTGTATGTCAACTTGGGAAGAGCCAAGACAGGTTTTACAAATCTTAATATTCCAGTCCGGAACACGGTAATAAGCGGCCCTGTTGACTCTAGCGGATTACCAGCAAATTTATCAGCAGTTAGCGGCTCATTGGCTATTAGTGAATTATCCGGGAGTATGACAACATGGGCTAATGGGTTTGATGCAAATGGGCAAGTTGACTATATACAATTATTAACGGCAGACGTATCAAGCGCATGGTCATCATTGACAGCCAGTTCAACCTTGTATTTATATAAAAGACATGGAACAACAAAAAATACAATAACATATGAATTTACAACAATTAAGCCGATCTACCAGGATTATGCTCCAACTACTACTACCAATAATACGTGGTACTTCAATACAAAAACCATGATTGGCTATGCTTATAGTTCGTCTTCATCGGCATGGTCAGTAAGCCCGAGGGTTTATATCGGCGAGTGTGTAACAGGAACATCTTTGGTGACAAGTGTCACCTGTTACGCCTACCAAGGCAAATATAAAAGCCAAGCGTACACTACCCCTGCAACCGCAACGGCGGTATCGGAAAGCCACAACATAGGTATGATGCCTAGGATTGTACAGGCGCGTTTACAATGTATTACTACTGATTTAGGCCATACGGTAGACGATGAAATAGGCTCATATGCTTCATACGATGGAACATATATGTTACCTATTGCACCAACGGTCAACCGGCTTACAATCGGTGTAACTACCGGTAGTTCCGGCTTGTATGGTATCAATAAGTCTACCGGGGTAGGAGCAAGCCTAACGTTAGCCGATTGGGGCTATGTATTCGAAGCGGAGAGGGGATGGTGACATGAGTATATCAATAACTAAATCTTTCACAACAACAACCGAAACTACAACTACGGTTACGGCTACAGCGGTAGATATATTAAGCATTTTTGATGATGTTGGCACGTCAACAGTCCAAGTAGTATGCCATTTCACACTATCAGATAGTACGACAATGGTTAAAACTTATCTAATTGCTGGTTCTTACTTTACGCTCTTAATGAGTGCAGCCCCAAGTTGGGCCATCGGAAAACCGGCGAACGATTACAGAAAAGAAGACATCTGGTGGATAATTACATATATGGATGCCGGGTCCCCTGCACTATGGGTTGCAAGCACAGCATATGCAGTTGACGATGTTGTCTATTACGGTAAAAATGTTTATACCTGCACTGTCGCCGGGACTTCTGGCACAACAGCACCAACGGCAACGTCCGGCACAACCACAGACGGGACAGTTACCTGGACATGGAAAGAATCGTTAGGTAGTTAAAAAATACTAGGATATTTTGTATCCTAGTATTTTTACTATTATTTATTTATTACCCAATTTATAGTATTAGCAATACCTAACGCACTCGAAAAGGGGTTTTTATCTAACAGACGTTGATTATTGCTATTTATTGAAAAGTTACTGTCAACACACAATTTTTTTATACTATTCGCATTTGGCGATTTAAGTCCAATTGAATTACACAAAGAAATAATACTTGCAATTGAATTAATGAATAATAATGGTATTGGGATCAGTTTACAGTCTTGTATATCTCTTTTAATCAATAAACAAATATCTTTAAAATTTAAACTTTTATTATCTTTAGCAATAAGTATTTGATTATTAAATTGTTGAAATTTTATTATTTCGCTGATTATAAAGCTAAGATTGCGGACATATAAAATATCTTTTTTAGTTTTCCCATTGTTAACAAGTGGGAAAAAGCCTTTTCGCATTTGGCTAATCATCTTATAGAAGTTGCCCTTAATATCGTTTTCTCCATATACAACAACAGGGCGAATTATAGTATAAGGAATATTGTGTTGTGAACAAAAACGAACGATATGATTCTCGGCCTCTTTTTTGGAAGATGCGTAATAATCATTTTCGTCATTATTAGTTACTGCAACCGTACTCAAATATATAAAACGTTTTGCATTTAATTTCAGTGCTGTATTTAAAATGTTATCCGTTGCCTGTACGTTGTTACGATAAAATAATGGCTTTGTTTCATCATTTTGTACAATATGAGCCTGACCTGCCGCATGAATAACAACATCAATATTACTACAAGGGATTTTTATTTCATCTAATAAATCATTTTCAACATAATTAACATCGTTAATCTTATTTGAAAAGTGCCTGCTTAAAGCATAAATCGTATTGCCATTTACTAACTGCCGAACTATATCTTGACCAATAAACCCACTTGCACCTGTTACTAATATATCCACGGGAACACCCCTTCCATGGATATATTTTACAACTAAAAGTAATTTTATTCCATAATAAAAGAATATAAGGAGGCGTTCATAAAACTATTTTTTTGTAAAAACTCTTGGTAGTTAAGGCCATAGGGCCTATTTTTTATGGGGAGGGGTTATATTGAAGTTTAAAACAAAAGTACATCATGCTAATGACTGGGTGGCAATTCATATTACTAAAGTATTTGGTACAATGTGGGCTTTTTATGTGGCGCTAATTTACGGGTTATCGCCTATTTTATTTCCTTCCTGTATAGAAAAAATCTTATATTGGAGCAATTTTATCCAGCTAATTGCTTTACCCGTTTTAGCCGTAGGGACCAATATATTAGGTAAATCCTCAGAACGTAGAGCCAAACAAACACACGATGCAGTAATGGAGGAATTGAAGATATTAAAAGGGCTGATGTCTGAAAAGCAGAGGGAGCGATAATGTGGGAGATCTAATAATTGATAGCGGCACCCTTAAATCCCTAATTTGTGGGGCGGTATCCGAGGCAATGCAGCCTTATTCGGAAGAACTGGCAAAGCAAAACGATAGAATACTTGTTCTTGAAACCATCAATCAACGTGACAAAGGGCTTTGCCCACAAAACTGTCCATGCCAAGTAAAATTAAGCGAACACGCTACCCAAATAACTCAAACTACTGCGAGCGTTAAGTCTGCTCACCATCGGATTGATGGAGTATTTAAAACAGCAGCGCTGGTGGGTGGAACTATTAGCGGAGTAGTCACTCTTTTGTTGCTGACTCTCCAAACCTTCCTGCAATGGCATAATATTGGAACTAAGGTGTTAGGAGGTGGCTAATTTGGATATTACCGAACACGTACAAAAGCACACGTTGACCGAAATACTTATTACTCCGTCCCACGGCGAACGCGATACAGCAGCATTCAGGCGCAGCGTTAAGCGGCTTAAAGATGATCGTAATTACAAATGTTTCGTGTCTGGCCGCACAGATAATATCCAAGTACATCATATAGCAGAGTTTAGCCTTGAGAATATTGTCGATTTTGACAAGCTCAAGGCTTTCTTATTGCTGTTTGATCCGCTTGGCTACAGCGCAAAGATGAAAGATGAACCGCTAACATCAATTGACGATCCACGCAACCTATTACCGCTTAATGAAGAATACCACGACAATATTAATGATAAGGTGGGCAATGGGATCGGAGTGCATAATATCACCTTCCCTGCGTGGGTGGCTCAAGTTGTTTGTAAAGCGGGTGAAAATCCGGTGCCGCAGGAAAATGAATCAATCGAAGAAACTAAGGAAAGGATTGGTTAACATGAAAAATGTAACACTCGCCGATATACGAACATTGGCACAAGCAGCAGCGGGGAATATATCTCATGTTTATATCCACTGGACCGCCGGGCATTATGGTCAGCATTTTCCTGATTATCACATCCTAGTTGATAAGGATGGTACGCTGATCGCCACGGTGGACGATTTAACAACTCACCTAAATCATACTTATATGCGTAATACAGGGGCAATTGCTATCGGCGCGTTATGTGCTTACGAGGCCCATTCGACAGATAATCTTGGCCCGGAGCCACCAACTGACGAACAAATCGAAGCAATAGCCCAGGTAATGGCGGTACTCAGTAAAGAACTAGAATTGCCTATTGATATTCAGCACTTTATGACACATGCTGAAGCTGCCGATAACATGGACGGCCTAAATCCAGGGTATGAAGCCAACGGGTATCCCGATGGTAAATATGGCCCGGCCAACTCAGTTGAACGCTGGGATATGTGGGTTGTTAAAGCTGGCGATAAGCCCGGTTCCGGTGGTGATATCCTGAGAGGCAAGTCCATATGGTATCAGCAAAACGGTTGTTAAAACCCATTTTAATAAGCCTGGTAAATTGCCGCTTTTATTAAGACAGACGGCTTTTAATTTTATTAAGGAGTGATTTTATGAGTAAACACGTTTATAAACTCAAAAAGGACCCTATTGACCTGCGCGATCATGTATTTTGTTCAACCTGTTACAAGAAAGCAGAACAGTTGCCAGCCAGTGTAGATTTGCGGAAAAAGTGCAGTCCAGTCGTCAACCAAGGGGAGCTAGGCTCCTGCACTGCCAACGCAATTGTAAGCGGCCTCCGAGAGTATCTGCTCATTAACAAGGAAATCAAGTGGCTACAGTTATCCCGACTATTTCTGTATTACCAGGAACGGTTGCTTGAGGATTCCGTCAGCGAAGACAGCGGCGCGATGATCCGGGATGGAATGAAGGTGCTGAACCAAATAGGCGTGTGCCCAGAAGCTGATTGGCCATACGATATTTCAACCTTCACCAATCCACCGACTGACAAAATGGTTGCTGATGCTACGCCGTACAATGTACAAGAGTACCATCGTATAACGGATTTAGCACAACTAAAAGCGGCTTTGGCAGAGGGATTGCCTGTGGTTATCGGTATTGACATATACGAGTCTTTCGAAAGTGACGACGTAGATAATACCGGAATAGTGCCAATGCCAGACACTTCAAAAGAAGAATGCCTTGGAGGGCATGCGGTTTTGGTTTGTGGTTACGATGATGATAAAAAACAGCTTATAGTAAGGAACAGCTGGGGCATAACCTGGGGAGATTTGGGTTATTTTTACCTGTCATATGACTACTACGATAAGTATTCTAGTGATTGCTGGACAAGCAGGGGGTAGCCATGGATATAGAAGAAATCGAAAAACAGGTATTGCCTTACCTCATAAAACTCGCTGAGTCGCCACCAGTGCAGGCCGAACTACAGGCCGCAAGGGTGGCGATTATTAATGTGATCGAAGCGGAGGCGGCTAAGGCCGTCCCGTTTGGTTTACGGACCATCGCCCGTTTATTGCGGTGGGTAATAAAAAATATAAAAGGATGTGTTTTTAACATGGAAAAGAAATTTAATTTACAGAGGTTTGCCGATACTGAAACTGCTTCAACCGGAGCTGCCACTATCACCGTCCAGAACAGTGCCGAAACAGTATTATCCGGGGCTACTGTCAGCGTAACAATTAGCGATGTTACCTCTACGGCGACTACTGGAACCGATGGAACTGCAACTTTTAGCGACTTGGCAGCTGGTTCACAAACCTTTACCGCAACTCTTGATGGCTATACCTCCAATACTGCGAACGTTACCGTAGAGGCTGGTGATACTGTAACCGGAACTATCACTATGGTCGCAACAACTGCCAGCGCAGTAACTTCCGTTATTACCGCTGTACTGAGCGAATTGTCCGACCTGATTAGCAATGCTTCAACGGAGGCGGTAGCAACTGTTATTACCGAGCTAGAAACCGAAATCGACACAACGTCTAGCCTATGGGTAAAGATTCGGGATAACATGGAAAAAGCTGTGCTCACATCAATTAAGAGCATCGTTATTTCAACTTTGGTTAGTGCATTGACTGATAAAATCGAATCGTACTTAAATAAAGTTTTGACAAACGAAGCAAACGCAGCTAAGAAGTAATATTAAAAGGCCCGGTCTTAATTGATCGGGCCTAATTTTTTTATGTGGGAGGGTTGAACATGGCAAAAGTAAATGTGCTATTTAGTTATCCGTGTACGCCATTTGGTGAATTAGTAGAAGCGGTAGAAGGCAAGGGAGAGCCAAGCCACGCCGCTATATTTATGCTGGGTGGAATATTGGAAGCGCTTGATAATGGTTTTGTGAAGTCGCCGCTAACCGCCTATGACGGATTCAAGACGACGGTATTATCCGTTGATGTGCCGAATATTGAAGCGGCTGAAGCAGAGGCCAAAAAGCTGTTAGGTACGCCTTACGGTTATCGCGCCTGTGTCGATGGTGGTCTGCATGACTTGTTAGGTGTTACTGTGCCGGGTGATGGAGAGAAAACCGTAGATTGTTCAGAAGCGGTAACCAGGATTCTACAAGCGGGTGGGCTTGATATATTTCCGGATTTTTCGGCGGATAATGTTACTCCGGCTGATTTGTTGCGAAAGTTGCAGGGGGGTAAAGTGTAAAAACTCACGGCATTTGCCGTGAGTTTGCAACATAGGTCGCTCATTTATTACTCTACTTTATTCGCTAATACAGAATTACGTATTTTAGTAATCAAAGGCAATCTTAGTTTTTGTACTGACTTCACTATTTCTTTTAAAATAAGTGATACAAGTATAACTAATAAAATATATACAAAAATATTATTTCCGTTGAAAGTTTTAAAGTAGACACTTAAAACTTTCATATGGACTAAATACATTTCATATGATAGGCTCCCAACTAAACCAATTGCTATGGAATTGAATTGTATTTTTATCAACAGACTTATTATAAAGAACACAAAAAATATAGATGCGATAGTGCTACTACCCGTGAAATAGTATTTATGACCAAAACTTGTATTATTAATAAGATATAAAACAAGAAATGGAATCCATATTCCGATAATTGCTAACCAATAATGTTTTACAATCTTATTAATTGATCTTTCAAATGTGCAATAATTACGTCCTATATAAACTCCGATTGGGAAACAAAAAATAGCATTATGCCAATAACTATCAAGGTGTAATCCAGTGCAGGTTGCGCAATATATTAATGTATATCCAAACAGTACTACAATTGCATGTTTTCCAGAAAGATATCGGAAAGATAAAAAAAACGCTATATATAATAAAACGGTAGCATTAATATACCACATTGCACTGTCGATCATCTTAATCCCAATAGCATATAAAATTATATCTGTATAGCTATAGACTTTGTTAAAGAATAAATATTCTATACCCAAAACGATTAAATTTAAAGTTATGTAAGGAATTAAAACTCTGCTGATTCTTTTTGAAAAAAAGTCTTTGAAATAGTCACTCTTTCGCAAACTGGAAAAAATTAATCCATAACCTGATAAAAAGAAAAAAATACTAACCCCTAAATAACCAAAGTTCTGAAACGGTGACAGTAGCCCAGGTAAAGGCATCGCTTTACTTACATGATGAAAAATTATGACTAAAATACATAATCCTTTTAATATATCAGTATTTTTTTTTGATAAAAAAGCATCATTATAGGTATGTATTTTTACTTTATATAACAGTAAAATGGGGATTATTAAATAAACTAATAAGTAAATAGGATAATTATTATCAAAGATTATTTTTGTTACACCAGCCAGCATGATTTTCCCTTTCTATCCTTAGATTTGTTTAGTATTAATTCCCTATAATGTAATAAAATACCTCTTTGAATGAAAAATATACTTTTGAGATGCGCCGGGCTGTTTCTTTAAAGGCTGGTGGACTGGGGATACGGTACACTTGCAAGATAATGGGTAAACAGATTTATTTGTTTGATGATGAGGGCCGCTGGTTTATCGGTGTCATAACGGAGCCTTCATCTATGACTGTAATTTTTGCGGATAAAAGTGCTTTTACATTCATTAGCAAAATTAATCTGATTGGTCAAAGCTTCTATAACATCACTTAGTTGTCCAGAGGATAAAGTTGTTAAATTTATAGCTTTGCCATTACCATTTATGATGTTATTAATTTGATAACTAAAATACCCCAAAGATAGTAACTGCTTTTTTAAATCTTCGATATGAGATATACTTTTATCCAAAAAAATCACTCCACGTATAAAATACTTAAATGTATATATTTGGATAATTAACATTAAATCCCTTTTTTGATGTTTGTTTTTTTATATACTGGGGCAGGAGAATTTTTATAGAAGCCGCAGCAATACACGGAGTTAATGAATAGTGTTGTGAGTGCGAGATTTAGCCGCTACGGCATTTTTATTGTCTGGGTAGTACGAATCTTCATGTGAGTATAAATTATCGGTTTAAGGGCAAAATATTTAGTTCGTTTTTTCGACTAATTTTCTTCTTCCGGCTAAAGGTCTAAGCATGTCCCGAACAATTTCTATAGTTAGCCCAGCAGCTTCAATTTCAGGGATCATTGCATGAATTATAGTTTCATTATCGATAATTTCATTAGGCTCTTCATGAAAATACCATTGAGGCAGCTGGGCTAGTTTTATTAGGGCTATTTCCTTTTGTTTTCCATATTGTCTCGTTCCTGACTCAACTCTTGATACTGACTCTTGAGCCATTCCTATTTTTTTAGCAAGTTCTTTTTGGGTTATACCTAGTATTTTTCTAGCTTCTTTTGCTTTTTCTGCGTAAGTTTTCATTTGGTTTTTCGCTCCATATATTATTTTACTGAGTATCGTTTTTGCAATAATAACCTGATTCACAGTCAAAATACGAGTACCGTTTTTGCAATAGTTGGACCGTTTTCGACCTATATTCTGCTGTAGAGGCTTACCAACCTGGTAATGTCCTGGTTTTATTGGCATAGGTACGTGACCGTTTTAGCATAAAACCAGTATCGTTTTTGCAATAGTTAATAGAGAATAAAGAAGCTTACAGTATGATTTCCCTATCAACTATAAGCTTCTTTACTCTCTATTTATTTAGTATCGTTTCTGCAATATTAAAATGCCGCTTGAGTATCGTTTTTGCAATAATAACATTAGACTTTTATTCTCTTCTGCAACTCTTGCGATAACCCAAGAACGTTTAAAAATTCTTCGCTCTGTAACTTAATATCGGATTCTTCTTGTTCAGCCACTTGCTTGTCCCGTTCTTTACTAATTTTTTCTGCTTTTTCCTTCCGGCCCTTGCGTACCTCGGAGGAAGTTTTCCAACCGTCTTCTATCGCTGATCGGAGCCAACCGCCCTCATTGTCCAGCGGTGGTCTATTATTTCTAGCGCGGTTTGCAACTTCAGCTTTCATCGCTTGCAAATGCTTTAAACAATACGCTTCGCCATATTTTTTTATAAACTGATTGGCTGTCTTTTTGTCTAAATAAATTTCCAATTCATTATTGCTTGTAGCGGCTATTTCTTTAAGTCCCTGGTCTATTTCAGCTTGTTGATCACTGAATAAATCAAGTTCGCCCGCTACCGTTTTAATATTAAAAGTAACACCGATTACTTTCTTACCCTCTTTGTTGGGTTTAAAACTAACCATAATGTCATTATCTTTTTCGTTAATTTCTGTGATCGCTGGCTTTAAAACTCTTAGATTAAACTGCCCATATTCGTGGTATTCATCCTCTTGCATGCCAAGCAACTTTTTCAAGTGGCTCAATGAATAAATAACCTTACCCTGCTTTCGCCATGACCGCAATATTTCATACAGTATTGGAGTATACTTGCCTTTCAATCTTGCCGCCGTTTTTAAGTAATACCACGTATAATTCCCATTGGTTAAATAGTCTAAAATGTCTTCGGTGAATTTAAAAGTAATTTGGCCTTTACGCTTTATATAGCTGATTTTTTGAAACCAATTAACATCATCGTCAACTTCGTATAATTCACCTGTTTTAAGGTCTTTTTCTACCTTCTTAACCTGTATACCCTTGCCTCTAACTGTAGATAGTTCCTCTTTTATGTCATTGTATATAGATTTTCTATCAATACCGCATAACTCAATAAACTCTTGAACAGATACTGAATAAGCGGTTTGTTTAGTTTCAGCCTTTTCATTCTTTAGAATCAATGAAATAGCCGCCATAATTATTTTTTGCTGAATATTTGTAAGAGGGTCCCTGCCTAATACCGGATACTCTACTCTAACAATGGTGTTAGACTTTTTTATAATAGCATTGTCGTTTAGCTTTTTTTGTATGTATTCGCTCGGCATATTATGCACCTCTAGCAAGATATTACCAAAGCAGATTAATTATTGCAAGTTTGTATTTTTTGCAACATATTTTTCGAGTATCGTTTTTGCAATTTTAACTTTACTGAGTATCGTTTTTGCAATAATACAGTATCGTTTTTGCAATTTTATTTTAGCTCTGAGTATCGTTTCTGCAATAGTTGAGTATCGTTTTTGCAATAGTTAGCATCTCGTAAAGCATTGATATTACTGGCTTCGTGGCATGTCCTAAAAATATGTTTTAAAAATACTGTTTTAAAAATAACAACAAAAAGCAGCTGTTGTTGTTTTATTTTTTATATTTTTTAATAACCCAATTGATTCCTTCTTCTACTAAGTCAGAAGTCGTACGGTCATAGAAAGCACCTAATACTTTTAGCTGTTTAATAGATTCTGGTGGAACATATACAGTTAGTTGCACATTATTTTTGGAATTTGGCGTTTTTCTAGTGTTGCGTTTCTTTTCGGATTTAGGTTTCGGCGGTTCAGCGGCTAACAGTTCCTGTATACGTGCACCAATGCTTTTAGCCTCTTGCGAGTTTGTGTCTTCAATAATTTGAGTGCTTACAGGCGTATCAATAACAACACTTGTAGTTTTTTGATCTTGTGACTCTATATACTTATCAACAACTGCGTTATTGTCTTTAGTGGCTTGCTCACTTGCGGTCATACTAATTTGTTCGTTCATGTTTTTATCGTTTTGTGTGTTTATGTGTTTATGTGTTTGCACATTATTGTCATTGTCGTTAATAAATCCAAGGGCTGGCGACTTTACGCTATCAAATACACTAAGCTTTTTTGCCACGTTCAAGCATCTCCTTTAGGACTGGTCTATATTGTTTTACAGCGGCTTCAATTTCTGGATTATTGTAGAATCCTGCATATGATAAACGGCCTGTTGCGGCAGAACGTTTTATATAATTATTCAAACAATCTTTACCTATTTCCGGGTGACTTTTTATAAGTTGATAAAACTCTTGGTTATCACTACGCCGCATATCCATGAGGTTAACCAGAATGCCCAAAACACTTAAATTAGGGTTGAGCGGTTTAACTGAATAGATAGTTTCGTATAGACTGAACATGGCACTATAACAAAACTTGCTTGGCTCATACATGGCTAATACATAGTCGCTGGCAATAAGACAGTTAATGAGCATATCGCTAAGCGCCGGAGCGGTGTCGATAATCACATAGTCATAATCCGGGGATAACTTATCCAACATTTCCTTGAAAACAATATTCATTTTGTTTTGGGGAACATTTCGTAGCAAATACTTTGTGAAAAATCCTGCGTTTTCATCACCTGGCATTAAATCAAGATTTGGCGAAAGATTTTCTAGGTATTCGCCTGGGTTTTCGTCTTTCATTGCATCCAGTATCCCTAAATAACCTTCTAGCCGCCTATCGCGAATTGGCGTTTGCAGTAACATTTCCGTGAGGTTCCCTTGCTGGTCAGTATCGATACATAAAACTTTATATTTATCACTTAGCAGGTAGGCCAATATTCCGGCTGATGTTGTTTTTGAAACGCCGCCCTTTTGGCATGCGACTGTTATAACGGTTGCCATTGTTCCACCCCTTCCAATAGGCTTATATATTAGCCAACAAAACGACAAAATCCTTTAATGGTTTATGTTTATTTTTACTTACTCACTTAAATATATATGACTATGTGATTAAATGAGTAAGTGTGTTTGTGTGTTTAAACATTTAAAAATAAAAAGGTGATGCTACCACCACCGCAATCTTAGGGGCATATGGCACGGCCGTAGCCCGGCAATAAAATCGCTGGTCAGGCGCATTTTTTGTCGATAACCGCCATATGTTCCACAAAAGGGGGTGCGTATGGTGGTGCCAGTTGTTCCGCAACTAATACCGTTAATCATTGCTGGCCTTGTCGCTATAGCGCCAATAGCGCATATAAATGTTGCTAATAAGGATAACTATAATAGCATGTATGATAAAACAACTGATAACTCAAAAATCACAAATGATAAAACCAATTCAGCGACAACAAAAATAGTAACTATTCGCGAAGGGTTTAAAGGGGTTGTACAGGATGGACAAATTTTTCAAGTGCCATTCTATCAGAAAACGACCGTCGAAAAATCTTACACCGGAAGGGAGGAAGAACTAGGTAGGCAGGAGCAAATAGCTAACAAACAGCAGGACGCTAATACCCATGAGGTTGAAGAACAGCCCAGCGCTGTTGGCACAGTTTTTAACGGCTTCATTAGCAGCAGCAGGGCGGCTCTGTCAAGCGTTTGGAGGCGAGTTAAGCTGTGAGCGAGTACGATAAACTGATTAAACCGTATGCTCGGAAACTTGAAAACTGGGTAAATAAAAAGATGGGATTAGAGATTCCATGCACTGTCCGGCATACTGTCAATGCTATTTGGCAGGGCGAAGAAATTCGGCCTAAAATTTATCAGGAGCGTAAGCCCTGGGGATGGGAGTTCAAAATTTATGTCGCGCCGGGAAGTAGTCACGATGATGTAATAAAAAAAGCCCGGAACTTTGAGTCTGTGACCGGTTGTGAGTGTACATTCTTCAGTAAAAGAAAAGCCTTAATCATGCGCGTGATCGAGAAACCAATAGGTAAAAGATACGACTTTAACCTTGCTGATGTAGGCATAAACTCCAATGAACTAAAACTGCCAATTGGATATGATGTGCGCGGCGAATTGCAGACGTTTAGCCTAGATAATACCTATCACGTATTAGTCGGTGGCCCTACCCGAACAGGGAAAAGTAATACTTTGAATGGATGGATACACACGCTATTGAACAGCCCATTACAGCCAGAAATCATCGTGGGCGACTGTAAGCGGTGCGAATTTAGCTATTTAAAAAGAGAGGTAAAGCTATTCACAACTGTTCCGGACGTTGAAAATGCACTTGACCAGGTTGAACAAGAAATGCGACGGCGGCTTGATCTGTTTTATGAGGCAGAGGTTGCTAATTACAAAGAGTATGACGGCGATATTAAAAGGGTAGTCGTGATAATTGATGAACTAGGCGAAGTCAAAAGTAAAAAGGCTATTGCAAGCATTGACGCATTATTGCGGCTATCAGCTGCCACCGGTATACACTTGATACTTGCCAGTCAGCGGCCCAGCAGCACTTTTTTGGGCAAAGAGTCAAGGTTTGGTGATCTGAAAAGTAATCTGATCGGGCGGCTGGCGTTTAGTTGTTCTTCTAAATTAGATACCAATATGGTACTAGACCAATATGTCAGCATGCGGAAAATCCCCGGCAGGTGCTTATGGCGAACTAGTGATGATGTACTGTTAGAAACACAAGCACCACTGTTTAACCGGAGGGCTGCGCATGAATAATTTTCGTTATGCGAGGCAAAGGGATAATGCTATACTTGCCGCACTCGAAAATTATCAATGCTTAGACACCTACCAACTAGCTATCCTGTTTTTCCCTAGCCGTAAAATGGCTCGTAAAAGGATGCTGGAATTGTACAAACGTAAAAAGGTGAAACGGGCTAGAATTGATATAGACCAGCCGAATATTTATTATCTGGATAAATTAGATGAACATATAGCTATGATAAATTGGGCGCGGCTCTATCTAGAACGGAAATGCGCCTGGGGTGATACTCCGATTAGCTTTGACTATAAAGCTATGACAATAACATACGAGAATCCACTTACGAAAAAATCCCGGCAAACTAAAATTATTACCGGGAAACAACTGAATTTTGGTGGGAGCACATTTCCGGTGGATGAGCAAAAAATAGAGAACATGAGGGAGGAATTATTATGCGGCCGGCACTAATATCCCTCATTCTACTGTTAACACCGATCAAGTGCTTCGCTGGATTGACGGCGGTTATTCAAACGGCAATAGGCCCAGGAACGCCGGGTTTCGCGGTGATTACGCTAATCGGCCTATCTATTTCCCGGTGGATACTGGTTACGCTCTGCAATGCGTTTGGGCATGAAACAATATCCGGTGGCATCGACATAGTGCTAAAATGTGTTGCAGTGGGCCTAGTGCTTAGTACAGTATGGGCGCTGGTAGATGGTACCTTCGTTAAGATGGGCTTTTGATATGTTTGACTGGCTTTCTATTGACCATATAAAGTTAGTCACCAGGTCTGTAGCTAATGATGCTTACACCTTGATTATGATTGCACTTGTTATATACGCATTATCTTTTATGTGTCAGGCATTTGAGCGTAAATTAATAAGAGTTATTATGTTAGTTATGCTAGTTGACGGAATCATGCGCATTATTGCTTACCTCACTACTTAGCACGCTACAACGTACGCTACTAGCCATACTATCGGGCATATCTTATAGTGACTTTGTAGCACTGTGCTACCGAAAATAGCAAGCGGCCCAGCAAAAATACTAGACCGCTTGTGCTAACTAGGAGTTTTATTGTTTTATTGAGCCGCTCTTTAGGCGACAGGTGGTGATAGATAAAGCTGTATTAGCTTCTTGATTTAAACATTTGCCACATATTGTCTTTGTTGCTTCGTGTCGAAAATGGTAAAATGTCTGCCATAGGTAGCAATATAAGGAGCAATATTTGGAGTACACCTACATCCGAGCTTACCGGAAACGGCTTGGATGGACACAAAAACAACTTGCAGATGCTTCCGGTATTCATCGCAGCACAATTGCAGAAATTGAACTAAGACACCATAACCCGAAACAGTCAGAACTGGCTAAAATAGCCGCCACGCTTGGCGTGACGGTAGAACAATTGTATATCCAGCCATAAAAAAGCCCTGGTGATATGTCATCATCAGGGACTTTTTGTCGGTATTTGATTTACTTGATTTGTCAATTATATGGTAGGAATTTGAAATTTTGTCACGAACAAACATATATTTTATGGGTAAAATCCGCCACTGTACTTATAAAAAAATCGTGTAAAATTGTTGTATATAGCAGGAATAAATTGTAGCTAGATTGAAGTTATACCCAAACATATGTTCGTACTAATTTTGGAGGCGGTTTCGTTGGAAAAGGAAAGTGATGTACTTATTGCAATCATGGCCGAAAAAATCATAGCAAAAATTATCGCTGATTCTGAGCAAAAGACTGAATAATTATTTCTAGTGCCTTCCGGCGTTCGGCTGGGAGGCTTTTTAATGTCTTCATAATTTCTTCATCTGATAAAACTGCCTCTTTGGTTTCTTGATACAACTGTTGCTGTTGTTCTGGCGACATGGATTTAAAAATCTGTGCCGCTTTTTCGCGTTGCTGGTTGTCATTAATATTATTATCCATGTAATCAATTATACGGTCGATAGCAACTGGATTGGGTTTATCGTCAAACACCGCCATGCTTACGCCAAGGGCTGTAGCTATCTTGGAAAGATTTTCTGTTGTTGGAGTCGTCGTTCCGGCTTCGATACGACTTAGTGTTGGCTGTTGAATGTTTGCAATTTTATGGAGGCGGTACTGTGTCCAACCTTTTTTTTCTCGCAAGTCTATTATCTTTTTACCGTAGTCCATAATAACACCTCGTATATACATACATGAAAGTATTGTAACACAGGGAAAATTTAATGAAAATATATACTCGAATGTATTGACTATATACTCGAATGTATATATAATAATAAATGTAAGGAGGAGTTCACATGAAATTACGATCAATCATTGAAAAAAAGAAAATTACTCCATATCGGTTAGCAGCGATTTCTGGAGTTTCACAACCGACAATTTCAAGAATTTTGACTGGTAAAACTCCAGAACCAAAAACAGGCACGCTACGTAAGATAGCCGCTGGTCTAGGTGTTAGTGTATCCGAATTAATGTGAGATAACGCTCAATAATATCTTACGCAATTGGTTTATGGAAAATGCATAAAAAATTGGAGGGAGGTGGAACCATGACAACAATGTGCTATGTGCTACTTGGATTCGCGTTAACAATAAGCGCATACGTTGGCTGGTCAGAACAATGATACATAGCTTTTATGAATGGCTAACTAATGATGGACAACTGACCTGGTGCGAAGTGGCAGGGGTGGCAGTTGTATATCTCGCGTGTATGGTAGTTGTTGGTTGTTAAAAAAAAGGAGGGGCTGTGTCGTGGAACAGCAGCCCACATTAGGGAGGGGCGTTATCGCCCCACAATTAAATAGTAGTGCAGAAAGGAGGATAATACCATGTCAAATATTACACGTTCATTTTGCAAAACGGCACGTGCTGAACGCCTAAAATGGTTCACTTCGAGAGATGAAGCTGCTGAATATGCGTTATGCAGCTCACGCCGCTTGGCTGATTACGAACTTGGTAAAGCGTTTCCAGCGCCGGACGTGGCGGCGGCAATGGCGCTGGCTTATAAAAGTTATTTATTAGTCAATACCTATTGCGATGTCTGCCCGGTTAAAAAGGCAAAAAAACAAATAAAAGGCACCTGCTGTGCGAAGCAGATGCCTTCTAAATAAAATATTCAAGCTTATCCTAATTATAACATAGGGAGCGTGAACAAGCAATATGACAATGTTAAACGCGACAATCGAACGGGCATTAAGCCCTTATATACAACCAGTACAGCCAGTGGCTAAACCTCATGTAGTAGGCAAGCGGATTACAAGCCCTTATTACCGTAACCTGCAAGTTAACCTTGATACTGCATCAGATATGCTGGAAATGTTCGATGATCGTATTTCAGCACTTGAAACGGAGCTGTCAGAGCTAAGGGAAATGAAGCGGACGTTTCGTGGACTGGTAGGTGCAAAGTAATGGGTGACTTAAACCAGTGCGGATACTGCAACCCACCATCTACATACTACTGCGACTATGTTTGCCCGATAGCACAAAGGGCGCAGGAGGCGGAAGAAGATGACGACTAACACAATGGATTTAAAGGTTATTGAAAAGGTTCAAAAATTTAGTTGGAACTATGAAGCGGTTAAGGCTGAGTTAGAAAAGTACACTGAAAACTTTGTTGGCTTGGTTGTAAATGATGAAAATCTTAAAGATATGGAAAAGGCGCAACGTGAGGTTGCATCTGACAGGATTAGAATAGGAAAGTTTAAATTGGCGGTAAAACATGACCTTGAAAAACCTTACCTTGATTTTGAGGAGCAAATCAAAAATTTGTTGAAGTTGGTTGAAAGTGTTGAAAAGCCAATTAAAGATCAACTCGACAAATACGAAATCCGGCGCCGCGAAGAAAAAACGGCAGAAACTTATAGCCTGATCGCTAAAATATCGGATGAATTAGGGCTTGAAGAAACATATCGCCACAAGATCGCAATTGCTGATAAGTGGCTGAACCGAACGCAAAAGTTCAGTGATACCAAGGAAGACATTCAAATGCAAGTTGTTTGGTTGTTGGATGTTCAGAAGCAAGACCAGGATGCAGCTAAATTTCAATCAGAAAAAATTGAAATGGCAAAATTTCTTTGCGAATCTCTTAGCGTTGGGATGGCTACTCCGTTAACCTTCGCCGAGATTGAAAACCGGATTGATTCCTTCGATATTTCCGGATTAAGAAAACATATTGAGGGTGAAGTTGCTAGGCGTAAAGAGCGCGAGGAACGGGCGGCACAACAAGCTATTGAGCGGGCTGAAAGGCAACGGTTAGAGGCTGAGCAACGAGCAGAACGGGAGCGCATAGCAGAAGCGCAGCGGCAAGTAAAATTAGCTGAACAGGAACGGGTTGCGCAAAGTGAAGCGGTAAAGGTTGAACATGCGCCGGTCGAAAAACTTTGGAATGTTCAATGCGTAATGTATGGCATTACTGAAAAACAGTTTTCCGAGGTTGCTGAATTTATCAAGAGCAAAGGTATTGAACTTAAAACCGCTGCTAAACCTGCGAAAGAAGGCGCGGCGTAATGACACAACAGGAAATAATGGGGCTGTTGCAAGCCCCATTCCCTCCGGAAGAAATTGAATGGCGTGTTCAAAGTTGTGGAGTATCTGCTAACGGTAAACCCTGGGCAATGGTTATATGTTATATCCAGGCAAGGGCCGTACAGCGCCGACTAGATAGTGTCTTTGGTTGGGACGGGTGGACAGATGAATACCGGGTTATTGATAAAAATATCATCTGCCGCCTTGGGATAAAGACGGAAAGCGGTTGGATTTATAAAGAAAATGGAGCGACTACAACGGATATTGAGGCGTTCAAGGGCGGCATTAGTGGAGCATTTAAAAGAGTAGCGGCAAGCGGTTTGGGAATAGGCCGATATTTATACGAAATTGACGATCAATTTGCTAAGTGCCAAATAGATAAACCAAGCAATAACAATGGATGGGAAATAGCTAAGACTAAAGATAAAAAGACAATCTACTGGGAAATACCCCAACTTCCATCCTGCGCTTTACCACAAGGCACTAAACAAACGGATACACCACCACAGCAAAAGGCACAGCCGACAGCTAGTCCGGCCAAACAGCCCCAGAAAGCCGCAGAACCTACTAAACTACCAACCAGCACCAGCAATGCTCCGAAGTGTCACGTGTGCGGCAAGGGCATTACCAAGAGCAGATATGAGGAATCAGGCATGTGCGTATCATGCCAGGCGAAGGAGAAAACAGCATGAATAAGGTGATATTAGTTGGTCGCTTGGGCCAAGACCCAGAAGTGCGTTATACCCAGTCCGGTAAAGCGGTTGCATCGTTTAATTTAGCGGTCAACCGCTACGGCGGCGGCGAGAAGAAAGAAGCTGACTTCATCCCAATAGTGGCCTGGGAAAAACTGGCTGAGATAATCGGGAACTCATTATCAAAGGGCCAACGGGTACTTATCGAAGGGCGGCTACAGATTAGGTCTTATGATGGCAACGATGGTCAGAAACGGCGTGTTGCTGAGGTAGTGGCGCAGAACATGGAGTTTTTAGAGAAGAAACAGAGCAATGATGATACTCATGGTTTTGGCGGTCAGGTATTCCCTCAAGAAGATATACCATTTTAGCCTATGGAGCGGTGCAGAATGTGCGGCAGGCCCATAAAGGTGCAGGAATCAGTAGCAAATCAGCATGGGCCGCGCTGCTACCGAAAATATGTAGCTATGGGCAGCCCCGTGCAGACCACGTTTGAGTTTGAGCATAAACCGAGTCGGTGGGATGGCCTCAGCATGATGGAGGCACATCGGCTAATATGCAAGATTATTGAGGGGAGAGCGAGTAATAATGCAAATTAGTAAAGATTTGAAAGAGATAATAGAGAGCCATGGTAAATGGTTGAGGGGCGAAGATGGCGGCGAACGTGCCTATCTCAGTGGTGCCTATCTCAGTGGTGCCGATCTCAGTGGTGCCTATCTCAGAAGTGCCGATCTCAGTGGTGCCTATCTCAGTGGTGCCGATCTCAGTGGTGCCGATCTCAGTGGTGCCTATCTCAGTGGTGCCGATCTCAGAAGTGCCGATCTCAGTGGTGCCTATCTCAGTGGTGCCGATCTCAGTGGTGCCGATCTCAGTGGTGCCTATCTCAGAAGTGCCGATCTCAGTGGTGCCGATCTCAGAAGTGCCGATCTCAGTGGTGCCTATCTCGACAAACGATATATTCAAACTACTTGCATTGGTAGCCGTAAAGGAACAACGACATATTGCTTCGAGGATGACAATATAACATGCGGTTGCTGGAACAATTACAAGGGCGGTACGCTAGACGAATTTGAGGCAAGGGTAAAAGAAGCACACGCTGACCATCCGCAATATTTGGCTGAATACCTTGGGTTTATAGAATACGTCAGGAAACTTAAAGCAGAGAATTGATTAAAAATTTTCAATAGCAGTACAGGGCAGACTAGCCCAGTTTATTATATGCGGTTACGGTTTATGTTATGCAAGGGGGCGGAGAAATTTTGGGAGATGTAGGTTGGATAAAAATATACCGTTGTTTAACTGAGAAAGCAATCTGGACTTGTTCCACCCCTGAGCATTGCAAGATACTTATTACCTTGCTGATGATGGCTAATAGTGACAAAAAACAATGGGTTTGGCAAGGTAAACAATTTGAAGCAAACCCAGGCCAATTTGTAACAAGCGCAGACTCAATTATAAAAAAATGCGGAAAAGGTATTACTCGCCAAAATGTGCGAAGTGCGCTTACAAAATTTGAAAAACTCGATTTTTTAACCTACGAAACAACCAAGACCGGAATGCTTATAACCATAGTAAATTGGGAGGTCTATCAAGATAAATCAGCACCGACCAACCAAGAAAGCAACCAAGAACCAACCAACAGGCAACCAACAGGCAACCAACAGGCAACCACTAACAAGAATAATAAGAATAATAAGAAGGATAAGAAGGATATAAATAACGCGCGAGAGAGCAAAGTCCAATTTGCTGAGTTCGTTAGTCTGACCAATGCGGAGTATTCCGCACTCGTGACACAATTCAGCGAACACGGAGCTAAGCGCATGATTGAGATACTTGACGATTACAAGGGTGCTAGTGGTAAAACATACAAGTCTGATTATCGGGCTATTCGCACATGGGTTATTAAACGGTATACGGAAGAACTTGAACCGGGCAAAAAAAATAAGCCTAAGCAAAAAGACAACCTTGACCGATTTGATCAATTTTTGAGGGGTGAGACGTTTGACAATCCAGGAAACGACGATGATATTGAAGTTCATTGCGAACATATTTCCGAAACTGGCTGAGGGTAACAACGATGCGTTTAATAAACGGATTATGTCCTGGCACTTGTTGCTTTCAGACGTTGACTACAACTTGGCGAGCCAGGCGGTTATCAAGATGCTTCGAGGCGAAGAATATCCCAGCCCCGGCCGGATAATCAAGGCTGTTAAGTCAATACAAAATGCCAATATACCAAGTGCGGAAAACGCATGGGCAGAGGTATTGCTAAAGCTGGACCCTTACCGGAGGCCTGAGTGGTCACACAAGCTGATAGGCGAGGCTGTTCGGTGCATGGGGTACGTTGAATTGTGCCGGAGTGAAAACCCTAACATTGACCGGGCGCAGTTTTTAAAAATATATAACAACCTGCTAGAACGGCACATGGACCGGGAGGAAAACGAGGTTGTATGTGAGATAGCACGGCATACGGTGTTGCGGCTGGCAAAGGGGATTGGGTAGCATGATAAAAATAATAACGGACCATGGTGACATTAAAGTTATTACGCCACAAGAAATGGCCGAAAACATTAAGCAAAGCGTCGAAATTCGGATGAAATTGCGGCAAACAGTAGACCAACTTAATAAGGCACATGAAATATTCAGCGAGTTATTTAGCCGGGATTTGCCGGGAGATTCGATACTTTTGGTTAACAAAATGTTAGAGATTACGGAGTTAAATCTACTTAGCAACCGGGATTACCTATTACAGAGATTTTACAAACTTTATCCAGAGAGCGAAGGAAAATCGATACGCGAGATATTTAGCGAGGGCGAATAGAGGTGGCGTAATGACCCTAGCAAAAATAACTCTCGCCGGAATGCGCCCTATCACGAAAAAAAATCACACTGAGCGCACTAAATCAGGGGCTACGATACAGTCCAAGGCGTACAGGGACTACGAGAGCAGTTGCCTATGGCTGTTAAAAAGCCAGTGGCGAAAACCTCCGTTAACAGGCAGGATGAACCTTTGTGCCAGGTACTGGATGCCTAACCATAGGAGCGAACCTGACCTGATAAATTTGCTACAGGCTACGGCTGACATACTGGAAAAGGCCGGGGTAGTTGAGAATGACAAGTATTTTAGGCGGTTTGACGGTAGCGAGGTAGTGGGGATTGATAAGCATAACCCAAGGGTTGAGATAGAAATTGAGTTGTTGGAGGGGTAGACGATGATTTTTGATGGTAATTGTCCTGAGTGTAGTAATGATGACTTAGATGTGCTTGAGTGTGAATGGCAGGGAGATTTTGTTGCCGTTAGGCTGGAATGCCCAGTATGCGGCAAGGAAACATATGTGAAGTACAACCCTGGGATTGTAGTGGAGGGGTGAACGATGGATAGTTTTGTTAAAGAATGTTTGTGCATTATAGCAGGGATTATGGGGATGGCACTTATTTTTATATTTCTGCTGGTATGTATGGCTAAATTCCTATGATGTTGTTGGAGGGCTAAACATGTATAAGGCAGTAAAACAGGTATGCGCCACCTGCGGCAATGTGAATAGAGCGGCGTATCCGGGGAAGATGGTCTGTTACAAGCAGAATACGGCAGTTAAGCAGGCGGTACTGGTGAAGGGTAATGGCAAATGCAACAGGTGGAAGGGGATGGCCGGGCGATGAGAATGGTAACGGAGTTTGTAAAAGAGGGGATAAATCGTTTGCAGTTTGGCTTTTTTGAATACACGAAGAAAAATGGTAGAAAGATAGCCCCTTGTGGATCGGCGCGAAAATGCAAAAATCATCATCGTAAATGCGATTACATTGTTGACTGTGATCGAGTGAATACATGTCCTGAAAAAGCAGATTTAAGATTGTGGTATGAGTATCAGCTAAGAGGGTGGAAGAAAAAGCCTAAACGCTTAAAGCAGATTACTCGGCAATGGGAACGTGAGTACAGAAATTTAGAGTCAAGGACAAAATGCAAGGACTGTAATCTGGGATATTGTTCCCAAAACGGAGTACAAAATCCTAAGTGCTGGGTAGCTATAGAGGGGAAGGGGTGCAGTGATGGTTGACAATCGTAAATGCCCGGTATGCGGCAAAACGCTAAAATACTCATGTGAAACATACGCGAGGTCACACAACAAGTATTGTTCACTCGAATGTTATGAGTATTCCAGGTCGGCACTACTGCAAGAGGCTAAGAAGCAAAATAAGACACCCAGGGAAGTTTTAGTAAACCTTTTGAACGAATACGGCAGCGCAAAGGCGGCGGCTGAAATGATCGGGACAACTCACCAAATATTATTAAAATGGCGGCGCAAATACGGAATTAGGCATGTATGGGTATAAGCAAAAGAACAAGGCCACTGCGCGAGCGACCTTGTTCTAGGGTAAAGGTAATGAAAAGGTTACAGTAATATTATACCCCGGCTAGGCTGGGTTTATACGGGGAGGGGTAAGCGAATGAAGGATTACGTAATCTTTAAAACCGATATGTATTGTGACGACGAATTGCATTTTAAAGCGGGCAAAAAATATGAAATTATTGGCGAAGTTAATGAAAAATATGCCGTTTCGTATGGGCGTAAAAATAAAATGGAATGTTGCCTAATGCCTAAAGACTATGACGGTATTGTGGTGGGGTGCTGATAATGTATAACGACAAGGCTGTTGAAAAGCTGATAGAAAACCTTTGCGAAAACGGTGATTGCCCTTGCCATTATAGATTAAGAAACAATTGTGCTGAATATGATGATGATTGCTTTTCTTGCTGGAAACAGGTACTAAGTACAGAACCGGAGGGTGACAAATGAGCGGCTGGATTAAATATCCTTACAAAGAATGTGAGGAATGTGAAAAATTTGATTGGGATAGAGCAAATGATGTTGTCCCTCAACCGTATATGGCGTGTAGTTATAGTGAGGATTGCCCTATAACAGAACCGGAGGGTGACAATGGCTAAGATAACGGCTGAACAAGCTATAGCGTGGTTAAAAG
>Ga0316602_10000175_pt1 | contig 59079 bp, 55 predicted proteins | sample OWC_soil_day10_C_FD_203103 | JGI IMG/M metagenome (GOLD analysis project Ga0316602, IMG submission 203103) | Wetland soil microbial communities from Old Woman Creek delta, Ohio, United States - OWC_soil_day10_CT | ecosystem: Environmental > Terrestrial > Soil > Wetlands | place: USA: Ohio...
TCGGGGGCGGCAGGACGATCCGGATCCACAACGGTCATGCCATGATGCCGCGCGTGACGGGCCTGGGCTGCACCGCCACCGCCCTCACCGGCGCCTTCGCCGCCGTTACCCCCGACCCCGTTCTGGCTGCCGCCCAGGCCATGGCGGTCATGGGCATCGCCGGGGAGATGGCCGCCGAGAAGGCCGAAGGCCCGGGCACCCTGCAGCTGCACTTTATTGATGCCCTCTACCGGATGACCGCTGACGATGTGCAGCACCGTATCCGGGTCGAGGCCTGAGGGGTGGCCCCGAACCATCACACTCATGAGCGTGTCTCCAAGGAGACCCGCTCATGAAAGGGCTTTGTCTGGTGACAGACCGGGGCGCCTGCGCCGGTCGCCCCCTGGAAGAGGTGGTCCGGCGGGCCCTGGGCGGGGGCATCTCCTCGGTCCAACTCCGGGAAAAGGACATGGGCACCAGGGACTTCGTGGCCCAGGCCAAGGCCCTCAAGGCCCTCCTGGGTCCCATCCCCCTCATCATCAACGATCGAGTGGATGTGGCCCTGGCCAGCGGAGCCCAAGGCGTCCACGTGGGGCAGAGCGACATGGACCCCGAGGATGCCCGGCGCCTTCTGGGACCCCAGGCCATCCTCGGCCTTTCCGTGGAGACCTGGGAGGATGTGGTGCGGGCCCAGGACCAGCCCGTGGATTACCTGGGGGTGAGCCCGGCTTTCGGAACACCCACCAAGACGGACACCAAAGGGGCCTGGGGGCTGGAAGGCCTGGCCCGGATCCGGACCTTCTCCCGCCACCCCCTGGTGGCCATCGGCGGGATCCACCAGGGCAATGTGGGTGAGGTCGTGCGGGCCGGGGCCGAAGGTATCGCCGTGGTCTCGGCCATCTGCGGAGCCGAAATGCCCGAGGCGGCGGCGAGGGGCCTGGTGGGGTGCATCCGGCGCGTTCAGACCTGATCGCGTCCCTCAAAGGTGTCGGGCCCAGTCATTTCTTCCTGACGGTGCACATAGGTGATCACAAGCCCTTTGTCGCGGTGCTCGTACAGAATCCGGAGAGGTTTGACCAGCACCTCTCTGTAGAAACCTGAGCCGAACTCGGGAACCCACCGACCCATCTCCGGGTAGTCAGCCAGGCGCCGCAGGCTCCGGTCCACCTTTGCCCGAAGCAGACGGGCCGCCTCTGGGTTGAAAGCGCCGATGTAGTCGAGACGCTCGGCAAACTGTTCAGCAGCGGGCTCGGTCCAGAGGATTTTCAGGCCCACTTTGCCGTCCGGAGAAGAACCTCCTCATGGGGTAGAGTCCGCCCCTCGGCCAGGGCCTGCTGACCACGGATGATGCCCTCCAGCAGCACCAGTTTCCGTTCCTGCATGCGATAGCTGACGACATCCATCAGGACTGCAGCTTCCCGGCCATGTTCGGTGATGACCAGCGGCTCCTGCTCCCTCTGGAGTGCCGCGATGATATCCGTGGCCTTGCGCTTGATATCGGTGACGGGCACCAGTCTGGGCAGCATGTCGCACCTCCAATACAGGGGAATCCGGAGTGATACAATTCTAATACAATTATATCACTCCAGCAAGGTCCCCCGCAGCTACTTCAAGAAGCCCCGCTTCCGCATCAGGGCATCGGTATTCACATCCCGGCCCCGGAAGGCCCGGAAGGCCGCTGCCGGATCCTGGGTGTTGCCGCTGGAGAGGACCAACTCGCGGAAGCGCTTGGCCACCGCGGGATCCCAGGGCCCCTTGGCCTCCTCGAAGGCCTCCCAGACATCGGCCACCAGGGCGTCGGCCCAGAGGTAGGAGTAGTAGCCGGCCGAGTAGCCGTCCCCGGAGAAGATGTGATTGAACTGGGTGGGGCGGTGGCGCATGACGATCTCTTCAGGCATGCCCAGCTTGGCCAGCTCCTCCCGCTCGAACTTGATGGGGTCGATGGCTTGGCCCCCGGCCAGGTGGTACTTCATGTCGATGACCGCGGAAGCCAGGAACTCCATGGTCTTGAAGCCTTCGTTGAAGGTGGAGGCCTGCTTGATCTTCGCCACCAGCTCCGCCGGGATGGGCTTGCCAGTCTGGTAGTGGACGGCGAAGCGGTTCAGAACCTCCGGCGTGGACAGCCAGTGTTCATTGACCTGGGAGGGCAGCTCCACGAAGTCCCGGGCCACCGAGGTGCCCGCCAGGGAGGGATACTTCACATCGGAGAGCATGCCGTGGAGGGCGTGGCCGAACTCGTGGAACAGGGTCTCGGCATCATCCCAGGAGATCAGGACCGGCTGGCCGGGGGCACCCTTCGTGAAGTTGCAGTTGTTGGAGATGATGGGGGTGATGGCCGCATCGAGCTTCTCCTGCCCGCGGTACTCGTTCATCCAGGCCCCGGAATTCTTGCCGGGCCGGGCGAAGGGGTCGAAGTAGAAGAGGGCCAGGTGCTGCCCCTTGGCATCCTTCACCTCGAAGACAGTCACATCGGGGTGCTGGACGGGTACGCCCTTCACCGGACTGAAGCTGAGGCCGTAGAGCTGGCCCGCCGCCCAGAACATGCCGTCCCGGAGCTTGTCCAACTGCATGTAGGGCTGGACTTCACCGAAGTCCAGGTCGTACTTGGCCTTGCGCAGCTTCTCGGCGTAAAAGCGGTAGTCCCAGGGGGCCAGTTTGAATTTTCCGCCCTCCTTGTCGATGATGGCCTGCATCTCGGTCACATCGACCCGCACCTGGGCGGCGGCGGGCTTCCACATGGCCTCCATGAGGGCGACGGCCCGCTCGGGAGTCTTGGCCATGGACCGTTCCAGAGCCCAGTGGGCGTGGGTGGCGTAGCCCAGGAGCTGGGCCCGCTCGAAGCGCAGCTTGAGGATCTCAGCGCTGGCGGCTTTGTTGTCGGTCTTCCCGCCGTTCTCGCCTCGGTTGATGTAGGTGCGCCAGACCTTCTCGCGGACAGCGCGGTTCTCGGCGTAGGCGAGGAAGGGCTCCATGGAGGAGCGGGTATTAGCGACGACCCACTTGCCCTTCAAGCCCTTGGCCTCCGCGGCCCGGGCGGCGGAGGACTTGAAGTCGGCGGGGAGCCCCGCCAGATCAGCCTCCTTTTCAATGACCGTGAAGAGGTTGGTCTCGTCTTCCAGCACGTTGGAGCTGAACCGGGTGCTGAGGGTGGCCAGCTGCTGGTTGATGGCCTTGATGCGGGTCTTCTGCTCAGGGTTCAGCTTGGCCCCGGCCCGGACGAAATTGGTGTAATAAAGCCAGGCCAGGCGCTTCTGGACCGGGTCCAGGCCAGCCTTGTCAGCCCCCTGGTAGACGGCCTCGATGCGCTTGAAGAGGGGACCGTTCTGGACGATTTCATCGGAGAAGGCCGCCAGCTTGGGCATGACCTCGGCTTCGATCTTCCCCACTTCGCCCAGCTTCAGCGTGCTGAAGTGGACCCCGGCGAGGATGTTCACGCGGTCCAGGGCGCGGCTGGAGCGCTCCAGGGCGGCGATAGTGTTCTCGAAGGTCGGGGCCTCGGGATTGGCGGTGATGGCCTGCAGGTTGCGCCGCTGCTCGGCCATGGCCGCCTCGAAGGCTGGCAGGAAGTCCTTGGGGGCCACCTGATCCCAGGGAGGAACACCGCCGTAGGGACCGGTCCAGGGGGCGAGTATGGCTGGCTTCAAGGGCGTCTCCGCGCGGGCAGTGAGGGCGATGGCGCAGGCCATCCCGAGATGAATATAGGGGCGTCGGATCATGGGATTTCCTTCCTCGGTGATTCTGGATTATACCCAATAACACGAGGCATTCTTCAGGGTTCCCGCCAGGCCTCCAGCACTCGGAATCGTTCACCCATCATGGTGGGAAGGGTCAGTTGAAGCAGGTTCTCCATGCGCTTGATGCGGGCCACCGAATCCAGGGACAGCCACGCCTCCTCCCACGCGGCCAGGGGCGCATGTTCCCGGATCCAGCGGCTGAGACTGATGTGCCCTGTACTAGTTAGCCCCGAGCCTCGCACCAGGCTTTCCAGGCGGGTGAAGTCCACATCGGCCGTGAGATCCGCTTCCCCAGGCTCCTCCCACCAGCGCCCATCCACGGCATGTCCCTTGTAGCGCCGGAGGTCGGCCCCCTTGGACAGAAGGCGGGAAGCGCTTTCCCCGTAGTCGATGGCCAGGAAGAGGCCCGCCTGGAGGGACCCGCAGAGGTCTTTCACGAGCTTCGGCAGCCCCTCACACCAGACGCTCCCATCCCCGGGCTGAAGGCCATCCTCGGCCTGGGCCGCAAACCATTGGCCCGCTTCACCAGGATCCGCAGCCTCCCAGCCGGGGCCGTCCTCCGTCAGGACTTCCCGTTCCCAGGCCTCGCCGGTCCAGCGCCAGGGCTGGGCCGGAAGGGCGTCGAAAAGCTCGTTCGACAGGATCGCCCCCACCAGGGGAGGCAGAGCCTCCGCCTCAGACCGGAATTGCGCCTTCCCCATGGCGGCCCAGGGTTCCAGGGCCTGCTCAGCCAGGCAGCGAGCTGCAGGGTTATCATCTCGATGCAGGTAGAGCAGAGCCTCGGCAAAGTCGCCCTTGGCGGCACTCAGCAGATCCCGACCCAGCCAGCCCCGCCCCGCCCCCGGCTCCAGCACCGTGAAGACCCCGGGCCTGCCCAGGCGCTCCCAGGCCTTTTCCAGGCGCAGCGCCAGGGTCTCCCCCAGTAGGGGCCCCAGGTCAAGGGCCGTGTAGTAGTCCTTGCCCTCGAAACCCCAGGGGCCCACCGGGCGGCGGTAGTAACCCCGCTCCGGGTGGTAGAGGGCCTGGGCCATGAAGTCGGAAGCTGACTGGGTCATCGGTCCACCTGCTTGATCGGCCACTTCTCCAGCATCCAGGGCAGGAGCCACTGGGTCACCAGGAGGGCCAGGGCCACGCCGCCCAGGGAGGCCAGGCCCAGGCCCCGCAGGCCTCGGTAGCCGCTGAAGACCAGTCCCCCGAAACCCGCCAGGGTGGTGCCGGCGCAGACGGCATTGACCTTGGCCACCCGGGCAGCGGCACCGGGTTCATGCCGGGAGCGGTGCAGCAGGTTCATGGCGGTGTCGACGCTGACCCCCAGGGTGATGGGAATGGCCACCAGGCTCAGAAAGGTGAGGGGCTCCCCCACCAGCCCCAGGACGCCCACCACCCCCAGCTGTCCCGCCACCAGCGGAACCAGAGCCAGGAAGAAGAAGCGCCAGCTCCTGCCAAAGAGGGCCACCACCACCAACACCGCAGCAAAGGCCAGCCCGATGACCTGCAGTAGGGACTCCCGGGCCACCTCCTTGATGGCCCTGAAGAGGGGTCGGGTGCCCACCATGCGCGCCCCCACGGCCTTGGCCTCGGCCTCAACCCGATCCTGGGCAGCCTCTGGAAGACGCAGGGGCAGGGACAGATAGGGCGCCGCCGGGGCGGAGGGGTGGCGGCGCTGGAACCAGCGCATGAGGCTCCAGGGGTCCTCTCGGCGATCCGAAGCAGGCGCGGGAAGCAGTCCCTGAAAGGAAAGGGGCGCCGCCAGAGGGTTTTCGGCACTGGCCCGGAAGGCCGCCAGGGGACGTTCCAGGGCCGCCGGGTCCAACCCGGCCCGCGCCGCCTCCTCCAGGACCCGGCGGTACCAGGTCTCGGAACCCAGGGCCATGCGCAGCTCCTGGGAAGGGGTCTCCCAGGCGGGCATGGGAATGCCTTCCCGCCGCAGGGCCTCGGTGATGCGATTCCAGCGCTGGGCAAAGTGCTCGGGGTCGTCCAGGGGAATCTGAAGTTCCAGGGGCTGGAGGCCGGCTCCCATGGCCTTGCCCAGGGATTCCTGAAGTCTCAGGGCCGGATTCCCGGCCTGCCGGAAGCGGCGAAGATCCTCCTCCCAGGTCAGACGATGGGATCCCCACGCCGCAACCACCAGGATCAGGGCGGACAGGATCGGTTTCCAGGCTTTGAGGGGCCTCGGAAGCTCAGAACGCACCTCCCGTGGGGCGAAAATCCCCCGGCCCTTGTCCAGGGCCAGCAACAGGGCCGGTAGCACCAGGAAGCTCGACGCCAGACAGGCCAAGAGACCCAACCCCGCCGTCAGCCCCAGATCCCGAAACCCGGGGAAGGGTGTAAAAGTGCAGGCCAGGAAGGCCAGGGCGGTGGCCAGGGTGCCTGTCACCACGCCGGGGCCGGTCCCCATGAGAGCCAGACGGAGGGCCGCAGGCTTGGAACGCCCGGCCTGACGCTCCTCCCGGTAGCGGCTGAAGATCAGGATGCCCACATCGTCGCCGATCCCCAAGAGCACCGCCCCGAAGGCTGCGGCCATGAGATTGAGGCGTCCCAGGAGCCAACCCGTCAAACCCAGGGCCCAGAGCATGCCGAGGAGCAGGGGACCCACCACGTAGCCATAGCCCGCCAGAGTGCGGAAGCCGACCCAGTAGACCACACCGATGAGCAGGAAGCTGAGAACCAGACTCACCACGACTTCCCGACCCAGCTCCTGGGATTCCCAGTAGGCGATGGCATGGGCCCCGGTGGCCTGGATGGGAAAAGCCCGCTGAGACGTGGGAGCCAGGGCACTTTCAACCGAATGCCGGCCAGCACTCCTGGGAAGCTCGCCCTGGGCCCCCCGTCCGACCCACACCAGGGCCTTGGCGGTACTCCGGGCGTCGGAACTGGGGAAATCCAGCACCAGGGGCACCAGGACAAAGCGACCGTCGACGGTCTCCAGGTAACCAGTCCTGAGCTTCAGGGGAAAGCTGTTGAGACTGCGGTGAGCTCGACTCACGGCCTCACTCTGGAAGGGGAAGCAGTCCCGGAGCCCCAGAGGATCCAGGCCCGCGATGCGCGCCTTGGCGGGGTCGGGAGACCCCAGGGCCTGGGCCGTAACCTCAAGGCGCCGTCGGATCTCGGCGGGCTCCCTGAGGGGGGCCAGCCGGTCCCCCAGGAGCACCGGCGCCATGGCGTAAAGCTGTTCCGTCACCAGACGATTGGCGGGGGGATCCCCTTCCAGGAAGCTCCCGGCCACCAGCAGGGGGGGCCACAGGGAAACGCCCATGGGGCCAGGCACCGGAATGGGCTGGGAGATGCGGCCTTCCCCACTCATGCCGTTCATGGGAACACCGTTCTCGGAGAGAAGGCATTCCACCAGGCCCTCAGCCCAGGCCTCCCGGGCCTCCAGGCTTGATGCATCCCCCTCCGCGGCAAGCCATAGGATCTCCTGACGCCCCACGCCGGCCTCGATGCTGGCTTTGACCACGGGATGCTCGGTGGGCAGCAGGCTGAACAGATCCAGGCGTCGCTCGATCCGCAGGGCTCCCGCCCCGAGCACGAGCGTAAGCAGGGCCAGCATCACCCACCGCCCACGACCGCGCTTCAGATGGGTGTAAAGCAAAAGGCGGAGCAGACGATTCATGACCGGGGTTCGGCTCCCCCGTCCGGAGCACCCAGGAGTCGCTCCAGGAGGGGTGCCATCACCACGCGGCGCGAGTGGCTGAGGCGTCGGAACAGGCTGGCGTCATCAAGACGCAGCAGGGGATAGGCCTCAGGGGAGAGATTCTGAAGGCTGCCAGCCCAACGGGAGGCGGTGAGGATGGTGGGCAGCTCATCCGCATACCGCTGGTCCAGGAGCTGGGCCAGGGCCCGCACCACCCGGATATCCGCATCCAGGCGATCGAAGTCGTCCAGGACCAGGCACTCAGCCTGAATGAGGGGGGCCATCCGGTCCCGCTCGCTCATGAAGTCGGTGTTCTTGAAGCTCCGGGAGTCGTAGTAAGTGTCCTTCAACTCCTGGCTGAAGGTGCGTACGCTGATGAAGAGACCCGGGCGCCCGGTGCGGTCCGCCCAGGCCCGCAGGGCTGCTGCGGCCAGGGAGCTGCGTCCGCTCCCGGGAGGGCCATCGATCCACCAGAGGTCCACCGTGTCCCGGTCACTGCGGGCCCAGTTGTACAGGGTCCGATAGCCCTGGGGTTCCTGGGCGGGCTTCAGATCCTTCCAGCCCATCTCCCCGCCCGCGAGGGCCTTGAAGCCGCAGCGGTGCAGAATGAGCTCCAATTTGGAGGCGATGTCCTGGCTGACGGTCCCCCGGGTCATGGGGTGGTCCAGGAGCTGATGGGCCTTGGCCAGGTTGGCGGCCACGGTGTCCTTGGGGTGCTCCAGCTTCCACCATTCCCAGAAGGATTCAAAACTGGCCTGCCGGTAGCGCGGGGGAATCCCCAGCGCCGCAGCTTCCACCCGCTGGCTGCGGGCGCATTCACAGGGGCGCACCGGTTTGATGGGGTCGGGGTCGATGATGAACCCGGTTCCCTGGCATAGCACACAGTCCTTACGAGCGGTCAAAGGCGGCACTCCTGAAGGAACTGCCCCAGAAGCACCTTCCGGCGCTCCCGGATCTTCGCGAAGGCCCGTTCCTCGATCTGGCGCACCCGCTCCCGGCTGATGGGAGGCGTGAAGGCCTGACCGATCTTCTCCAGAGTCATGGGGTCAGTGCCGTCCATGCCGAAGTGCCGGGCGATGATGGCCCTTTCCTTGTCGTTGAGGATGGCAAGGCTGAGGCGCACCTGATCCAGGAAGGACTCCTGATCCAGGGTTTCCAGAGGGGAGGGTTCGGTGGTCTGTTCGAGGCTATCGCCCAGGGTCAGGTCCGAGTCCCCGACACCCTGTTCCGTAGACACCGTACAGGTGGTCTGCTGCAGCAACTGGAGGCGTTCCACCTCCTCGCGGCTGAAGTGGCTCACCTCGACGATCTCCTGCACCTGGGGAGGCCTCCCCAGCTCCTGGGAGAGCCGATTGGTGATGCGGCTCAACTGGACCAGGTGGCCCGCAACCTTCTGGGGCAGGCGGATCTTGCTCCCGTGCTCAGCCAGGGCATGGAAGATGGCCTGGCGCACCCACCAGGAGGCGTAGGTCAGGAACTTGTTCTCCCGAGTGGGATCGAAGCGCTTGGCTGCCTCAATGAGCCCGAGATTGCCCTCGGAAATGAGATCCAGGAGGTCGAGCCCCATGCCCTGGAACTTGCGGGCCTCCTTGACGACGAAGCGCAGGTTGCCTTCCACCAGGTGACGCAGACCTTCGGCCCGGACCTCCTGGGGGTTGCTCTCGGTCTGCCACATCTCTCCGTACAGATGTTCCTCCTCCGCCGTGAGCAGGGGCAGATCACGGATGGAGTCGAAGTATTTATCGAGGGAGTGTTCTTCCAAATGCCGTGGGGGCACAAGTCACCTTGGAAAAGACCAGCATATCAAGGGTTGGACCGGAAACGCGCCCAAGTGTTTCAGCGTTTTCGCAATCCGTGAGAAGCCAGCTTCACTAGACCCGTTGGACTATAGGTATCGTTTCTACGTTCTACTTCGACACCCGCAGCCCGGAGTTGAGTTTCATAGGCATCCAGACGCTTCTGCATCTCCTCCTGCATGCCCTGCATGCGATCCCGGAGGTTCAGAACCACCTCGACGCCTGCCAGGTTCACGCCCAGGTCCCGAGTAAGGCTGAGAATGAACTCCAGGCGTTCCAGATCCTCGTCGCTGTAGAGCCGCGTCTTGCCTTCCGTGCGGGAGGGCAGGAGCAGACCTTCGCGCTCATAGAGTCGGAGCGTCTGGGGATGGATCTCGTAGCGGGCGGCCACCACGCCGATCATGTAGAGGCCGCGCTTCGGATCGTGTCTCATGCCTGCCTCCATGCGTTCTCTCGGATGTTCGCGTCGTTGAGTTCGCCCAGCTCCCGCATCAACTCCTTGGAGCGCTCATCCTGGAGAATCGGCGTCACCACCTGGATCTCAGCAAAGAGATCACCCCGCTGCTCAACATGCTTGGGGATGGGCATCCCCCTTCCCTTGAGGCGCAGCTTGGATCCGCCCTGGGTGCCAGGAGGGATCTTGATGGTGGCGGGCTCATCCGGAGTCGGGATCTCCACCTTGGCGCCCAGGGCCGCCTCGCTGAAGGTGATGGGGAGCTTGAGGTAGAGATTGGGACCCTTCCGCTCGAAGCGGGGGTCGGATTCGACCTGGATCTGGATGTAGAGATCCCCGGGACCGCCGCCTCGACGTCCCGCCTCCCCCTTGCCGCTGACCCGGAGGCGCGTTCCGTCCTCCACCCCAGGGGGGATGGCGATGGTGATGGTCTCCCGCTTGGGGTTGCGACCCCGCCCCTGGCACTCGGGGCAGGCCGGAGCCCTGCGACCGGTGCCCCCGCAGGCGTCACATTCCACCTTGGAGCGGAAGAATCCCCCCCCCTGCTCCAGGAAACCTCTGCCGTGGCAGACCCCACAAGTGCTTCGGCCCCCGGCAGGAGACTCGCCGGTACCCTGGCAGCCCCGGCAGGTCTCGGTGCGGGTGATGTTCAGCGGCAACTTGGCGCCCTTGAAGGCATCCTGGAAGCTGATGCGGACGGTGTGCTGCAGGTCCTCCCCGGGCTTGGGCCCCGCCCGCCGGGGGCGCCCTCCGCCGGTAAATCCTTGGAAGAGATCCTCGAAACTGTTACCTCCGAAGCCCCCGAACCCGCCGAAACCGGGCCCCGCCTGATGGGTCGGGCCGCTCGGGTCTCCGAACTGATCGTAGTTCTGGCGCTTCTCCGGATCCGAAAGCACATCGTTGGCCTCCGAGACCTCCTTGAAGCGGCTCTCCGCATCCTTGTTCCCGGGATTGAGGTCAGGGTGGTACTTGCGGGCCAGCTTCCGGTAAGCCTTCTTGATGTCCTCCTCGGAGGCACCCTTGGAAAGGCCCAGGATCTTGTAGTAGTCGGGAATGCTCATGGAAGCACTGTAGCGTAAGCTGCGTGGGATTGACTCAGGTTTTTAACATCGATTGACCGCCTTGGAAGGGTGGAATAGAAAATCGGCAACCAGTCGCGCCAAAGCGCCCCCGATTGCCGATCTCCATTCACTCAAGCGCCGGATAAGGCGCCCGGACCTACACCACTTCGGCGTCGATCACGTCGTCATCCTTCTTCTTCTGCTCGCCCTGGGGAGCGGGGGCAGCACCCTCGGGAGCAGGGCCGTCCTGCTTGTAGATGTGCTCGGCCATCTTGTGGCTCTTGGCCTGGAGGTCTTCCAGAGCCTTCTTGATGCGGTCCTTGTCCAGGCTGGCCAGGGCTTCCTTGCCTTCGGCCATGGCCTTCTCCAGGTCGGCCTTGTCGGCCTCGGGGATCTTGTCGCCGCTCTCCTTCAGGAGCTTCTCAATCTGGTAGATCGTCTGATCCAGATGGTTCTTGTCTTCCAGCAGGGCCTTGCGGGACTCGTCGTCAGCCTTGTGAGCCTCGGCCTCGGCCACCTTGGCATCGATCTCCTCCTTAGAGAGGCCGGTGCTGCCGGTGAGGGTGATGCTTGCATCCTTGCCGGTGCCCTTGTCCTTGGCGGTGACATGAACGATGCCGTTGGCGTCGATATCGAAGATTACCTCGATCTGGGGCATGCCGCGGGGCGCGGGGGGGATGTCGCCCAGGTGGAACTTGCCCAGGAGCTTGTTGCCTTCCACCAGGGGGCGCTCACCCTGGAAGACCTCGATGTCCACGCCGGGCTGGTTGTCCACGGCGGTGGTGTAGATCTCGCTCTTGCGGGTCGGAATGGTGGTGTTGCGGGAGATGATGACGCTCATCTGGCCGCCATTGGCGTTGATGCCCAGGGAGAGGGGGGTCACGTCGAGGAGCAGCACGCCCTTGACATCGCCCGCCAGCACGCCGCCCTGGACAGCTGCGCCCACGGCCACCACTTCATCGGGGTTCACGCTCTTGTTGGGTTCCTTGCCGAAGAGGGCCTTCACCATCTCCTGAACCTTGGGGGTGCGGGTGGAACCACCCACCAGAACCACTTCGTCGATCTGGCTGGTGCTGACCTTGGCATCCCGCAGGGCGTTCTCGCAGGGCACCTTCAGCTTCTGGATGATGGGCTCCATCATGGCCTCGAAGCGGGCCCGGGTGAGGTTCTGGCTGATGTGCTTGGGGCCGCTGGCGTCAGCGGTGATGTAGGGCAGGCTGATGTCGGTCTGGGTGGTGCTGGAGAGTTCGCACTTGGCCTTCTCGGCGGCCTCTTTGAGGCGCTGCATGGCGTCGGCCTGCTTGCGCAGATCGATGCCCTCGGCCTTCTGGAACTCCTCCACCAGCCAATCGATGATGAGCTGATCCACGTTATCGCCGCCCAGGTGGGTGTCGCCATTGGTGGACTTCACTTCGACCACCCCCTCGGAGACCTCCAGGATGGAGATATCAAAGGTGCCGCCGCCGAAGTCGAAGACGGCGATGGTGCCGTCCTTCTTCTTGTCCAGGCCGTAGGCCAGGGCCGCGGCGGTGGGCTCGTTGATGATGCGCATGACTTCGAGACCCGCGATGGCACCGGCGTCCTTGGTGGCTTGACGCTGAGCATCGTTGAAGTAGGCGGGCACGGTGATGACGGCCTTGGAGACCTTCTCGCCGAGATAGGCTTCGGCACTTTCCTTCATCTTGACCAGCACCATGGCGCTGAGTTCCTCGGGGGAGAGGTGCTTGCCACTGATGTTGACGGCGCAACCGCCCTTGTCGGTGCGCTCGACGGCGTAGGGCACGAGCCTCTGCTCACGGTCGGAGTCGGCGAAGGGCAGACCCATGAAGCGCTTGATGGAGAAAACGGTGTTCTTGGGCTGGGCCACCGCCTGACGCTTGGCGGCGGCACCCACCAGGCGTTCGCTGGTCTTGGGATTGAATCCGACGATGGAAGGGGTGGTGTTGGACCCCTCGGCGTTGGGGATGACCTTGGGCTGACCGCCCTCCATCACGGCGACACAACTATTGGTCGTGCCCAGGTCGATACCAATGATCTTGCTCATAGTGGTGCCTCCAGAAACGGTCTAAGGGGATCAAAACGATCCTTCCAGAGACCAGAATAGGCGAGAAAAATCAGCTGTCAAGGCGATCTACATTGTGTGACTAAGATTATTTAAGCCATTTAAGGAAGGTAACCCATTTCAACCCCTGATCCATTCCCAGCTAAACTAGATACATGAAGCCTCTGCCATGCCCCATCTGCCGAAAACCCGTGGACTGGGAAACCAGCCCCCATCGTCCCTTCTGCTCCAAGCGATGCCAGCTCATGGACCTGGGAGCCTGGTCCTCGGAGAGCTACCGCGCGCCCGAAACGCCAGAAAATGAGGACGGGGAAGGCTGGTCCGGGGAAACGGAATGAAACACCTCTACCGGCTGGCGACTCGGTCCCGCCTCAGGCTGGCACGCCTGTTCCCGGGCCGTCGTCACAGCCGGAAAGGCATGTGGTTCCTAGCCTGGCTGGGACATCTGCAAGAACTGGTGGAGGTCCGCCCCAGACCGGCCCCCTTCTTCAAGGCCCTGCGGGGGCTTCTGGAGCGGGAGTCCAAAAGCACCCTGGGAGACCTCATGGATGCCGCCGGGGAACAGACCTACGGCCTGCTCATCATGCTCCTGGCGCTCCCCAACCTAGTGCCGGGCCTGAACGTGGGCACGGCCCCCCTCAGTGGCCTGGGCATTCTCTGGCTCGGCATCCAGATGGCCATGGGGCGACCCCACCCCCACCTCCCAGCCAGGCTCCGAAACCAAGTCCTCCACAAGAACTGGCTGGAGGAGGCCCTGGCCCGCCTAGAGGGCTACCTGGAACGCATCGGATCCAAGTCCGAGATCCGGCGTTCCCTGCATCAACGCTGGACCGGGGTACTGGTAGCCTGGACCGCCCTTCTGCTGGCTGTCCCGGTCCCCCTCCCCTTCGGCAACCTCGTCCCGGGAGCAACCCTCGTATTGCTCGGCGCCGCTCTGGTGGAGGAACGCCCCGTCTGGGGCTGGCTGGGAGCGATCTCGGCCATCGCCACCACCACCTACTTCGGCACCTCCTATAAACTGATCGCCTTCACCTGCGTTTCGGCCTTCCGGGCCCTCGTCCATGGAAGGCCCTGATGCGATTCGACTGCCTGACCCTGTTTCCCGAGTATTTCGAATCCGCTCGCCTGGGCGTAACGGGCCGGGCCTTCCGGGACCTGGGACACCAACTTCATACCCACAGCTATCGCCCCTTCTCCGGCACCACCTTCGGACACGTGGACGACAGCCCCTTCGGCGGAGGGCCAGGCATGGTGCTCCGTCCAGAGGTCCTGCGGGACACCCTGCTCTCCATCCCGGCCTGCCCACTTCGCCGGGTCATCCACTTCACACCCGCCGCCCCTCCCCTGACCCACGCCAAGATCCTGGAACTGGCCTCCCTCGACCAGGTTGTCCTGGTCTGCACCCGCTACGAGGGGCTGGACCAGCGGGCCGTGGAGCGCTATGTGGACGAGGAATTCAGCATCGGCGAGGTCGTACTCTCCGGTGGCGAACTCCCGGCCCTCTTCCTCATTGATGCGGTCTGCCGCTGGCTCCCGGGGGTCCTCGGCAACCAGGACTCAGCCGAGCAGGACAGCTTTGCCACGGGCCTCCTGGACCACCCCCACTACACCAGACCGGAATCCTTTGAAGGCATGGAGGTCCCCGAGGTACTGCGAGGTGGCAACCACAAGGCCATCGCCCTCTGGCGCCTGCGCGAGGCCATGCTTCGCACCCAGCGCCTGCGCCCGGACCTATGGAAGCGCTTCCTTGCGGAACGCCTGGCCGAGCTGCCGCGCCCTGAACAGTGGTGCGCCTGGCAGGTGGAACACCCGGAAACCTGGGATGAGCCCAAGCCCAAAGGCTGGAAGGGGTTCAGGAAAGAGCCTGGCCACAACCGGACATGAAGCGCCACGCCGGGAAGGTTACAGGTTCCATTCCGCGTAATTTCATGTAGACTGGTGGACTCCCCGTTTGGGGATCACGTGTGTCATGTCCCACCGCGATCGGTCGGGGACCGCTGGCCCCAAGGAGCTCACATGAACATCATCGACCGCCTCGAAGCTGGTCTCCTTCGCAAGGACCTCCCCCGCATCACCCCCGGCGACACCGTAAAGGTGCACGTGAAGGTGAAGGAAGGCGAGAAGGAACGCATTCAGGTCTATCAGGGCATCGTCATCGGCATCAAGGGCGGCGGCATGCGCGCCTCCTTCACCGTCCGCAAGATCAGCAGCGGCGTCGGCGTCGAGCGTATCTTCCCCCTCAACAGCCCCTCCATCGACAAGATGGAAGTGATCCGTCACGGCAAGGTCCGTCGCGCCAAGCTCTACTTCCTGCGTGAGAAGCTGGGCAAGGCCGGTCGCCTCAAGGAAGTCCGCCGCGTCGAAACCGCTGCGGAGTAGTTTCAGTCCGTATCACGAATGGCGCCCGATTCCGGGCGCCTTTTGTTTTGGGGAATGCAAATGAAAGCTGTCATTCAGCGCGTCAGCCGGGCCTCAGTCTCCTCAAATGGAGAAAGGGCAGCCATCGGCCGGGGCTACCTCGTGCTGGCAGGCCTCGAAATCGGCGATACCGAAGCCACATGCAGCTGGGCCGCCGCCAAGATCGCGGGATTGCGCCTCTTCGATGACGCCGAGGGGCGCATGAACCTCTCCCTCGAGGAGGTGGGCGGGGAGATCCTTGCCGTCTCCCAGTTCACTCTGGCTGGCAGCATCGAGCGGGGGAGGCGCCCCTCCTTTGACAAAGCCATGCCCGCCGATCAGGCCAGGGGGCTCTTCGATGTATTCGTCGGGAAACTCAAGGCTGAGGGCTGCCGGGTCCAGACCGGGTTCTTCCAATGCCACATGGCCGTGGAACTGGTGAACGACGGTCCGGTGACCTTCATTCTGGAACGCTAGACCCCGCGCTGTTCCGGGGGCCAGACGAACTTGTGGAGCTGAAGCTGGAAGCGGACCGGCAGCGCGTCCGCCACAATGCGCTCCGCCAGCCAACGGGGTTCCAGCCTGCCCCAAACCGGACTGAAGAGCACATCCAGGCGATCCAGGATGCCCCGCTCCAGGCACCAGGCCTTGGCCCAGGTGTAGTCCTCTTCGCCGCAGAGCACGAACTTGAGTTCGTCCTGACCGCTCACGAGATGCTCCAGGTTCGACTCCAGCCAGCGATGGGACATGCCGCTGCCTGGAGTCTTGCGATCGGCGATCTTGACCACGGCCGCCGGAACCAGGGACAGATCATGACTCCCGGCGGTCTCCAGGGCCACTTCGTACCCCAGGTCCAGCAGGGCCTGCATCAGCACCGGGCTCCCGGCCTGGGCCAGGGGCTCGCCCCCGGTGAGTTCCACGAAAGGAGCGTTGGGTCCCGAAGTCGGAGGGCCGATGAGCCGGGTCACCTCCTCCAGGATTTCCCCCTGGGTCATGGGACGCCCCTCAGCGAAGGCGTAGGTCGTATCGCAGTAAGTGCAACGAAGCGGACATCCCGTGGTCCGGATGAAGAGACAGAGCCGCCCAGCCCGAGTGCCCTCGCCCTGGATGGAGGTGAAGATTTCGTTGATGAGGAGTGTCATACCCACCTCCTGCCGCCGTCCAGGGTCATGATCTCCCCAGTCACATAGGGGCTTTCCGCGGCGTAACGGATGGCCCGATCCAGGTCCCCGGGCTCTCCGAGGCGTTTAAGGAGGGAGCGGCTGGCCAGGAAGGTGGGATCGCTGCCTTCATCCGGCATGACGACCCCGATGGCATGCCCCACGACCCGCACCCGGGGGGCCAGGACCTGGGCGAGGCCCGGAATCAGGGCGGCAAGGCCGGTCTTGGCCGCCGAGTAAGGCAGGCGCTTGAGCCAGGGACGATGGATGGCGGTATCCAGCAGGAACTGGAGACAGCCCCCATTAGCCATCCTCGGAGCCATGGCCTGGGCCACCAGGAAGGGAAAGCTGAGGTTCATCCGCCAGGTTGCCTCCAGGCTTTCAGGGGTCCAGCTCCCGAGTGGCGCCATGGGAAAGGTGCTGCTGGAAATCAGCGCATTTTCAAAGGTGATACCCTCCGCCGCCAGGCCTTCCAGGTCGGCACCCATTCGGGAAACCAGCGCAGGGTCCTCCGCGTTCCAGCAGAGGGTCCGGACCTCCGTAACCCGGGCAAGGGGTTCCAGCCATGCAGTTTCCCCATCCCAGGGACGGGAGCTGGTCAGAACCAGGTTCCGCTCCGGGGCCCAACGCTCCGCGAGGATGCGCCCCAGGCGCTGCCTCCCTCCCACCAGAATCCACCAGGGTTTTCGAGTCTCCACGTTCCGCTCCCCCCTAAGGCTAACGTATCCCTTCAACCCAAGACCTGGGTTGATCGTACAATCCTCGGTCTGGGCATGGAGGACGCATGGACGAGGACAAGCGCAGCAAGGGACTCCCGACCTGGTTCATGGGCGGGGTCCTGGTCCTGCTGACCCTTCTGGTGGGCCTGACCTGGCTCAACGGCGCCATGCTGAACCGCCAGCACCACCAGCTCATGGCCATGCGCGAAGACATCCAGGGCCTGGCGGACAATCTGGAACAGGGACTCAACCCGGAAGGGGTGGAGGAAAGTGCACTTCCGGCTTCAACCCTCCGGCGAAACCGGCGCTTTCTGCGGGTGCAGCAGCAGGAGGACAGCTCCGATCCAGCCTTGAAGGATCTCAGGGAGAGTCGGGATTCTGCCGCCAAGGCTGTCCGGGATGCCAGAGATGTGCAGCGGAAGGTCTCCATCGAGGAGAATGCCCGTCTGGCCGATGAGAAGGCGAAGCTGGATGCCGCAGCGCATTGGTGGCGCCCCTGGCTCTATGGGGCGCTGGCGCTGGCCTTCCTGGCGGTCCTGCTTCGAGCCTGGATCCGGCGAAGGGGCTGACCTTGTCCCTCCACGAATACCTCCAGGGCGATCCTGAATGCAACCACCTCGCAGAGGGGGCGGTGTGGACTGTGGCCCCGATGCTGGCGGACCCCGACCCGAGCCCCTTCCTCAAGGAGCTGGATGCCTGGGCCTTTGAACTGGCGGGTCGGATGCCCCTGCCCTGGAGCCTCCACAAAGCCTTGGACGCCCTCAACCACTTTCTGACCGAAGAGATGGGCCTGCGGGGCGACATCGAAACCTACGACCACCCGGAGAATGCAGTCCTGCCCTTGGTGGTGGCCTCCAAACGGGGTCTCCCCATCGCCCTTTCCATCCTGTGGATCGATGTGGCCCGGCGCCTGGGCCTGGATGCGGTGGGCATCGCCCTGCCGGGGCACTTCATCACCGGACTCAGACTCGATCTGGGCACCCTCTACTTTGATCCCTTCAACCGATGTCGAGCCGTCGGCGAAGAGGATGCGGCGCTCCTGGTCAGCCGCGCCACCGAGGGCCGGATCACCTTTGACGCCTCCATGCTGGCCCCGGTCTCCCACCGGGCCATCCTCACCCGCCTTACCCGCAACCTGCACATCCGCTTCCTCCGAAACCAGTCGTGGAACGATGCCTTCTGGGCCACCACCCACTTGGTCCTGCTCAACCCGGGAGATCCGCTGGTGTACCGCGACCGTGCCATGGTTCAGGTCAAGCGGGGGGATATCCAGGGCGCCCTCGGGGATCTGCTGATCGCCCAGAGTCTCACTGGGAACCAGGACCCAGGCATCCGTGAGTGGATCAAGAGGCTGGAGAAATCGTAGGACCGATCCACCACTCATGAGATCCTGACCCCATGGATCTCACGCGTTTTCTCGAAGCGGCACATTCCTTCGGATGGCGGGGCATGGCCCTCTGGGGCGTCCTCCTGGCCCAGGCCCTGCTGTGGGTCATCCTGGTTCGCCTGCATTGGGCGATCCGACGCGAGGAAGCGCCCTGGGAGGAGTGCGTCGGGAAGATCCGCAGTGCCCTCCTGAGGAGTGTCAACGGAGAAGAGGAGCAGGCAGAGCTTAGAATCCATCGGTACGCCCCAGTGGTGGACCGCATGATCGCCGTGCATTTCTCAGAGGAAGGAAGTGACACCTTCACCCGCTGGCTCCTCCTGCGATGGAAGATCAAGGAGGGACTTCGCCCCTACTGGATACGCTGGGGCCACCTCCTCATCGCCTTTGGGATCGCAGTCTGGTTCCTCCACGGCCTGAGAATGGACATCGGTTTCGAACCCCTTCGCCGCACGCCCTGCGACCCCCGCCTGCTGTGGGTATGGCTGGGCTACTCCATGGTCCTGGCCTGGAAGCTCGTCAAGCTCCAGGGCCAGCTGGAACGGGTACAGAGAGCCCTCCTGCTGCCGAGGCGCGAGGAGTGAGAATGGTCTGCTTTTCCTCCGCTTCTCCGCGCCTCCGCGTGCCTTCCTTTTTCTAAAGCTCGGGGTCTTCCAGGAAATCCAGCATATGTCCGGACTTGGAGGCCTTGGTCTTCAGGTAGAAGAGATTGTGCGGATTGGAGCCCAGCTGATGGGATTCCCGCTGCACATAGATCCCTGCGTCCTCCAGGGACTGGATCTTCCTGGGATTGTTGGTCAGGAGCTTGACCTTGGTGATCCCGAAGAAGCGCAGCATCTCAACGGCAGCCGCATAGGAACGGAGGTCGTCCTCAAAGCCCAGCAGGTGGTTGGCCTCCACGGTGTCATGCCCCTTCTCCTGGAGGGCATAGGCCTTGAGCTTGTTCAGAAGACCGATGCCGCGGCCTTCCTGGCGCATGTAGAGCACAATGCCCCCGTGCTCGGCGATATAGCGCAGGGCACCCTCCAACTGGGCCCGGCAATCGCAGCGGAGACTTCCCATGACATCCCCGGTCCAGCATTCGCTGTGGATCCGGACGGGAATGCGTTTCCGAGCATCTATCTCGCCGGCCACAATGGCAATGTGCTCCTTGCCCGTCAGCTTCTCCAGGAAGCCGTACACCGTGAACTTGCCAAACATAGAGGGAATGTTGGCCTTGGCCACAAAGGGGACAGCCTCGGTTTCGAAACGGGTCACCACCTCCAGGGGGGAGTCCGGTTCCAGGGACAGCTTGGGGGCGGTGCTTCTGTCTTTGGGGGACATGGGTGAGATCCGCCGAGAAGAAGTGGTCATAAGATATGACAACAGAGTTAAAGGGACTTAAACCAATGAGGAAAAAACACTTATTCCACAAGCAATAACGAGGACATCAGGTGGCGGAGAGGTCAGATGCGATCTGGGACACCACCAGGGTGTCCACTCTAGTTTGGGCTGCTTTTGCGGGTCCGTCCACCTTAGCGCCGGAAGCTAATTTATGCCCCCCACCTCCGAGTTGGCGGCAAACCGCATTGACGTTGACTTGCCCCCGGGAACGGAGCCCAACTTTATAGTGACCGTCTGCAAGTTCATACATGAGACAGGAAACTTCAACCCCTCGGATCTCCAGGGCCTTGTTGACGAGCCCCTCCATATCATCCTTGGTGGCCCCGCAGGCATCCAGGTCCGCCTGGGTCACGAGGGTGCTGGCGTATCGGCCCTGGTCCAGGAAACGCATGCGCTCGAAGGCACGGCCAAAGAGGCGGAGACGCTCGGGGCGCCCCTGATGATAGAGCGCCTGATAAGTGGCGGACGGATCCACACCCAGCTCGATGAGGTCTGCGGCGAAGCGGTGGATCCTGGGCGTTGCATTGGAGAAGCGGAAGTTCCCCGTGTCATCGGCCATCCCGGCATAGAGGGCCTGGGCCATGGGCAGCGGAAGGGTCATGCGGGAGGAGGCGAGGCTGTAAACCAGTTCCGCACTCGCACTGGCGCTGGAGTCTACGAACGCGTGATCAAAGCCCATGGGATTTTCCGAAAGATGATGATCCAGGCAGACCTTCAAGGCCTTGGATGCCTGGAAGGCCTCCAGCATCACCCCCAGGCGCTGGGGCTCGGAGGCGTCCAGCAGTACCCAAGTTTCCGCCCAAGACGCCAGATCGGCATGGGCTGCTCCATAGACCTCGATCCAGCCTTCCGTGTCCAGGAAGCGCAGGGAGTCCGGCAGGTCGGGAGAAACCACGATCCTCACCGTCTTTCCCGACCCTCGCAGGTAGTGAGCCAGCCCGACGAGGGCCCCCACGGCATCGCCATCCGGATTCTCGTGGGCGGTCAGTAGGAAACGGTCCCTGGATTCCAGGAGGGCGGCAAAACGGTCCAGCATGAAAAACCTCGTCTTCCATGATCCCCGTGACGCGCCAAAAAATCGAGCCGAAGGGGATCTACACCTGCTCCCGTTTGCTCTCCAGGCTCTCGGGCTGGAATGCCTTGAGTTCGTTCACCACCTCCGCCAGCATGGCGCGCTTGATCGCGTAAGGCAGGAAGGCGCTCTTGAAGCCCATGAGGATGATCTCCTGGATCTCGGTCAGGCTGAAGCCGAGGTGGTCATGGATGACCTGATACTCCCGGCTGACGCTGGTGCCAGTGACCAGCCGATTGTCTGTATTCACGGTGACCCGCAGACCGAGATCGAAGAATAGACGCAGGGGGTGGTCTGCCATGCGCTTCACGGCCTTCGTCTGGACGTTGCTGCTGGGGCAGCACTCTAGCGGGATACGGTGGTCGTTCACGTAGTTGAGGAGGTCTCCGTCCTCGATGAGACGCACCCCGTGCCCGATCCGGTGGGCACCGCACTGGTGGATGGCCTGATGGATGCTCTCGGGACCATAGGCTTCGCCCGCATGGAGGGTGCAGTTGATGTTGTTGGCCAGCACGCGCCCGAAGGCCTCCTTGTGCCGCTTGGCCGGGAAGTCCTCCTCAGCCCCCGCCAGATCGAAGCCCACCACCCCCTTGTTCTTAAAGGCCACCGTAAGGTCCGCCAGCTTCAGGCTGATTTCGGGACTGATGTGCCGCATCCCGCAAAGGATGACCCCCGTCCTGATGCCGTAGGCCTTCTCGGCCAGCGCGAGGCCCTCCAGAACCGCCTGCACGATGGCATGGAGGGTGAGTCCCTGCTGCTGGTGAAGGATGGGACTGTACCGGACCTCCATGTACCGCACGTTTTCCAGGGCGGCGTCTTCTGCCAGTTCAAAGGCTGTCCGCACCAGGCTCTCGTAGCTCTGCATAACGGAAAGAGTGACATCGAAGGCTTTGAGGTATTCCACCAGGGACTTGCAACCCTCTCCCACCTGGACGTGGGGACGCAAGCCCTCGACATCCTCCGCAGGAAGTCGCACCTTCTGGCGCTGGGCCAAATCAAGAATCGTTTCAAGGCGGATACTGCCGTCCAGATGGACATGCAGATCGGTCTTGGGGAGACGCATGAAGTCATTAATTGTTAATCCTTTCATACCCACCCCTCCTCACGTATGCAACTGTGCAACCCGTCCCCTGATCTCCCTTTCGTCAATCCCTCCCTTGCATCTTGAGCAAAGACCGAATATCTGGAGGCTGTGGTGGAATGGCTGGAAGTCCTGTTCATTGCATATGCTCTCTTGCAATTTCTCCAGGTCGGGCCGGAAGAACTCCAACACCTTGCCACATTGGATGCAAACCAAGTGATCGTGGTGCTCATCCTGGGCCGCCTCGTAGTTGGCGTGCGTGGCCCCCAGGCTGTGTTTGCGGACCAGACCGCACTGGACGAGCAGATCCAGGGTCCGGTATACCGTCGCCCGACTGATATCGGCCCCCGACGCCTTCAGCTCGGCATGAAGGGCTTCGGCGTCGAAATGGGATCCCCTCTGGAAGACCGCCGCCAGGATCGACATGCGTTCCCCAGTCAGTTTCAGTTTCCGCTCCCGCAGGAAGCCCTCGAAACGAGTCTCCTCGCGGGGTCGCATCGATGCCGAATCGCCTGGACTGGAAAGCATGGGATCCTCCAATTTCCACATTTATTCACACTGTAGTGATTTAAATCAAGTTTCATACTGCTATACTAATGGTTGCTGACGAAAGAGGAGTACCCATGGCTTTAGTTATCATTCATGCCCCAAAGTTGACCAGTGACCAGAAGAAGCGGATCGGGGATCGTGTCTTTGAGGCCCTTCATTCTGAGGGCATTCCCGCCAGTTCCACTATCCTCCTTTTCAAGAGGGAGGAGGCCGACATCCTCCTGGATGGCGGATTGCTGGTGGAAGCTGCCGTCGAACCCGAGATGACGGAGGAACCCACCTTCTCCCGGCAGGAGCCTACGTTCTTTCAACCTGTCGCAGCACCCACACCCGTCACCCCCGACTACAAGATGCGCGCCCGCCGGACCAAGTCCGAGTTGTCCGACCTCAAGGGACAACTGGTGTCCTCCCTCCAGATGCGGGGGCACCTTTCCAGCTTCCAGGCCCAGGAGATCCTCGGCCTCAAGGATTGCGAGTGGGCCCCGGCAACCCTCCGCCGGCTTTTCAGCGAGCTCGAAGATGAGGGGATGATCGCCAAACAGGGCCAGAAGCGCGGCACCCGCTACGTCTGGAACGGCATCACCAGCCAGGCCACCAGTTCGGCCCCCATCCTGGTCAAGCGCGACCACGACATGCTGGATGAAGACGAAGTGGTCCTGGTCGGTCAGGAGTAGGGCTCACCTACCCCCCATTCAGGCCGGTACCAGACTTTCTCCATGCATAGACCGTGAGGCGGGGCTGTCTGCCCCGCCTTCTTGCGTTCTCTCGCCTCCAGAATCGCAGGAAGACTATCCGGGCTTATGCGCCCCTTGCCGACATCCACCAGAGTGCCTGCCATGATACGAACCTGGTGCATCAGGAAGCGGTTTCCCTCGAAGACGATATCCAGAAGGGTTCCTTGGGTATCCAGGTCCACACGGTAGATCTGGCGGATTGGAGTCGCCGCCACACAGTCGTGATGGCGAAAGCTTGAGAAATCATGCTCACCGAGCAGGTGGACGGCCGCCGCAGCCATGGCCTGGCGATCGAGGGGCTCGACCCCGAAGACATGCCAGCGCCGGTTTCGCTCAAAGGGATCCACCGCAGGGCCCTCGTTGACACGATAGGTATAGCGCTTTGCCACCGCATGCTGCCGGGGAAAGAATCCATCAGGAGCTTCCCTCGATTCCATGACCCGCGCCTCTGGAGGCAGGTGGGCATTGAGGGCCGCCAGAAGGCGGAAAGGATCCCAAGGGCGGGAGGTTTGGATGAGAACCCCCTGGGCACGGGCATGCACCCCAGCATCAGTGCGCCCTGTCCCTTGCGGGAGGGGCGCCATGGGATCCAGAACCTTCAAGGCCCGCCAAAGCTCCCCCTGCACCGTCCTGGACACGCTCTGGATCTGCCATCCGTGGAAGACCGTGCCGTCGTATGCCATGCGCAGGAAGTAAGGATGGGACATGACTCCATTCTGCCATCCTTCCCCCCCGGAACGAAAAAGCCCCCCGCGAGATGCTTTGCACCGAACCAGCAATACCAAGCGACCGCCACAGCTACATCCCACCTGTTTCCACACCTTAGAACTTCGCCACAGTGTAGATCTACCTGGATCAATACCTCTCTAACGATCTGATGGCGTGATTCCGCGTACCTTTTTTCTGAAATTTCCTTGACGGGGATTACCTTCAGGCCTACTCTGCATCTAGTTTAGAACCAACCTAGAATCCATAAGGGTTTTGGGACCTTCGAGTCTTGAAAAACCAGTGAGGACGGAGGCCCTTCTTGGGACACCCATCCGTTCACCTGTCAACCGGGGCGCTAGACCCCATTTCTGGAGGTTTTCATGAACAAGGCTGAACTGATCGCTGCCATCGCCGAGAAGGCTGAGATCAACAAGTCCAAGGCCGCTGTTGCCCTGGATACCCTCATCTCCAGCGTTTCCGCCGCCCTCCGCGCCGGCGACAAGGTCACCCTGGTCGGCTTCGGCACCTTCTCCGTGGCTGATCGCGGTGCCCGCACCGGCCGCAACCCCCGTGACGGCGCGAAGATCAAGATTGCCGCCAAGAAGGTTGCCAAGTTCAAGCCCGGCAAGAAGCTGGCTGACGACGTGAATGGCAAGAAGGTCAAGGCCAAGGCCAAGAAGTAGTAGTTATTCAACCAACAGAAACAGCCCGCCTTGGCGGGCTTTTTCTATAGAAAAACAGATTGATTCATATCGAAAAACCTTGAACATTTGCGTCAATCCAAATTAAGAAACTAATTTTGCCCACTGGACCTCCTGATATCCAGAGAATCACCCGGAAGGCCCCTCGAACACCCCCCTTATGTCCGAGCAGGGAATGCCCGATACTGGAATAGTTCCAACAAGCCGACGCCCAGGAAGGATCCCTAATGCCATCAAAGAAGCTCCTCATCATCATTGCCGCTGCCGTCGTAGTCCTGGGGGGGGGTGGTGCCGCCGGCTATATCGTGATGAGCAAGAAGAAGGCGGCTGCTGCAGCCGCGGCAGCAGCGGCGGCGGCGAACCCTGACCAGGCAGCACATGGGGAAGAGGCCGAGGAGGAAGAGGGCGCTTCTGCAGGAGGCGGACATGGTGACGCAGCGGGGGGCCCCGCCATCCTGGTTATCAAGCCCATCGTGAACCTTCAGGGCGCAACCAAGAACGCCTACCTCAAATGCGAAATCGACGTAGTCTTCCGGGATGCCGAACTCGGGAAGCTGGCAACTGGAGACAAGCCATCCTACGAGAGCAGTGTTGTCAAGGCCATGGTACTGGCCGCCCTTTCCGAACTGACCGTCGAGGACGCAGCAACCCCGGAGGCCCGGGAAGCCCTTCGCACCGAGATCAAGGAAAAGCTGAACGAGAAGTTCGCCCCCAAGCCTCTCAAGCCCGGAGAAAAAGAAGACCCCAAGCATAAGAAGCCCAAGCACCCCATCAAGGATGTGCTGGTGGTGGAGTGGGCCATCGCCAGGTAATCGGGCACCAGGTTTGCTTATACCCCATCGGGTGTCCACTTCCAGGCCCACGGATTCCCTCCAAAGGAGCGCTCATTGGCCATCAGACAGGTTGACAAGCAGGAAACGGATCGCGCACTCACCTTTGAGAACGTGATCTCCGAGCTGTTACCGGTCATTGATACGCCTTTCCGCCTGGAAATCCTGCTTGGCCAGACCCGCATGACCATCCGGGACCTGCTGGAACTGGAAGCAGGGTCATTGGTCGAATTAAAGAAGAGCGCCGGTGAGCCCATGGACGTCATGTGCAAAGGCAGGGCCATCATGCGGGGCGAAGTGACCGTCCTCGAGGACAGCCTCGGCCTCCGCATTGTCGAGATCATCGACTCTACTCGCAGGATTTGAGGCACGGCCCTGTGTCATGCTCGAATGAGAAGCCGTGCAAAATCACCTGTGCAGTTCAGGTGATTTCTTTGCGGCTACTTGTGCCGGACCACTGCACCAACGCCCAGATTCTTTCCCGCATAACGGCTTCCCCATGAACGAGACCCCCGGCCACCCCAGCCCTGCCCCGATCGCCCTCTGCCTGGGGGGTCTGGATCCTTCTGGAGGCGCAGGGCTGCTGCGCGATGTCCAGGTTCTGGCTTCCTTGGGCATCTACGCCATGGCCCTCTGTACCGCTGAAACCATCCAGAATGGCTCGGCCTGCCTGGAAATCGCTCCCCCCAGGCTGTCTCCCACCCTGGGACTCCAGGCCCTTCGCCCCCACCTGAGCGGCCCCTGGGGCCTCAAGCTGGGCCTGTGCGCCCTCGACTCCGCCGTCCTGAAGGAGCTCATCCTGAGCATCAAAGATGCGCATCCGCAGTTCAGGATATGGGACCCCATCATGGCCCCGACCTCTGGGGTTGGCCTCCACGGCCCGGAGGAACTTCAGCGGATGGCACGGGAGATCCTTCCAGCCGGGGGCTGGACCGTATCACCCAACCGCTGCGAGGCCCAGGCCCTTCTTGGGTCCCTGACCTCCGATGCCAATGCCCTTGCCCGACCCTGGCTGGACCTGGGGGCAGAAGCCGTCTGGCTCAAGGGAGGACACTCCGAAGGGGATGAGGTCGAGGATGTGTGGATCACCAAGGATGGGGTCACACCCCTGGGATCCCATCCCCGGCTCCCGGGCGAGCGCAGGGGCACCGGCTGTTCCCTGGCCTCCGCCTGGCTCGGGCTGCGACTCCAAGGCGTCAACGCAATGACAGCCGCAGTCCAGGCTGCGGATTGGCTGCGGACCCACTGGCTGCAAGCGGGTGCCCCTGGCGGCTACGGTCGCCCCGCGTTCCTGCCGGTGCACCCATGAGATCAACCGAAGGGAGAGGTTTCCTGGTGCGCTCAGGCTGGGATAGGCCCTGGTCCGGGTGGATCGGGGTTCGCCAGCTGGACGCCAAGGCCCCTTTGCGAGAAGCCCCCTGGATGGCCCTTCGGGCCCTGGGAGACTTGGCCCAGCGTTTTCCTGGCGGCCTGTCCCTGGTCTGGGATGCCCCCCTGACCTGGCTGGATGAACTCCCCTCCGAGACCCGCACCGCCTTCTGGGGCGCCCTGGGGCACCTGCCGGGTCTGACCCTCCATTTCCGGGGGGAGCTGCCACCCGGCATCGCCGAGGGCTCGATCCAGGCCTGGCTCCATGGCACGAAGCCCCCGGAGGGCTTTTCTAGCCGCGCCTGGCGACAGGGATGGGTGGGCTGGTGCCCAGAGGCCGATGACACGACCTGGCGGCTGCCGGAACTGGGCGTCAGTTTCACCGATGGCCAGGAAGGCCTCAGCACCCTCTGGGGAGAGATCATCTTGCCCCTCCCGGCCTTGGCTCACCTCAGCCCCGAGGAACTCCTGCCCACCCTGATGGATACCCAGGGCCCCATGGAGCAGGGGCTCAGCCAGCGCATTGCGGCCGGGGCCTGGCCGGAGGCCTTCCCTTTCCATCGCCGCCGGGCGGCGTGGCGGCTTGCCGTGACCGGGGGCAGGGAGTTCCTGGCCTCTGGAGGCAACTGGGAAGAGGGAGCCCATCACCTGGAAGCCCTTACGACAGCCCTTTCCACGGCCATGAGAACGCCGGTCGTCTCCGGGGTGTCCTCGGACTTCCGAGTTGCCAGCGCCCTCGGCCACCAGGCCATGCGGGAGGGCCACCCCTGGCGCTATGCCCTCGCCATGCCCCCCGCCAGCCCCTCCTTCACCCCAGGCCTGGGAGCCGACCCCCGGGATCCCTCCCCCCTGGAGGCCCGGACCCAGTTCCCCTCGGCCATGGCTTCCATCCTGGCCCACCCCCCGGTGGCCATGCTGCGGGTCCCCTCCCTGCCCCAGGAGGCGGCCGTGGGGGCGTTCCTGCGGGGCCAGCAGTGCCTGCCGGCCATCCAGTGGATTCCCCCGGGAGAAGCTCCCCCAGGGCCTTTCCTTCCGGACCATCCCTGGGCCCCCTCCAGTGCCTTCACCCCCATCCTGGACGTCACCCAGGCCCTCCCCCAGAGCCTCTTCGGCGAATGGGATCCCCATGCGTGACCGGGAACTCGTCCTGCGGATCAAGGACGCCACGGATCTGCTGGCCATGGTGGGCCAGGCGGTGCAGCTACGCCGGCAGGGCTCGGCCTGGGTGGGGCGCTGCCCCTTCCATTCCGAACGCACCCCCAGCTTCCAGGTGGTGCCGGATCGGGGCTTCTATCACTGCTTCGGTTGCGGCAAGCATGGCGATGCCTTCACTTGGCTCATGGAGCGGGAGGGACTCACCTTCGGCGAGGCCATGGAACAACTGGCCCGCTCGGCAGGTATCGAACTGCCCCGTCAGCGGGAGCGGTCTTCGGCGGAAGTGGACCTGGAGACCCGGATGCGTTCGGTGCTGGATGCCGCCCAGGAGTTCTACCTCCGGCGCTTCCAGGAGAGCGCCAAGGCCCGGGAGTATTTGGCTGGGCGCGGCATCTCTCCGGCCTTCGCCCAGGAGGCCGGCTTCGGCTACGCCCCCGAGGCCTGGGAGGCACTGGTCACCCATCTCCGCCAGCAGGGATTCTCCTCAGACTTGGTGGAGCAGGCGGGACTGGTCAGCCGCAATGATCGGGGCAGCAGCCTGGACTTCCTCCGGGACCGCCTCACCATCCCCATCCACGATGCCCGGGGTCGGCTGATCGCCTTCGGGGGCCGGGCCTTCGGGGATGCCAAGCCCAAGTATCTGAACACCCGGGAGACGCCGCTCTTCAACAAGGGCGGGATCCTCTTCGGCTTCCACCGCGCCAAGGGGCAGATGCGGGACGGCGCCCTGGTGGTGGAGGGCTACTTCGACGTGCTCATGCTCCACCAGGAGGGCATCCACCAGGCCGTGGCCCCCCTGGGGACGGCCCTTACGGAGGACCATCTCAAGCTCATCGCCCGCTTCACCAAGCGGCTGGTGCTCTGCTTCGATGGGGATGCGGCGGGGCTCCGGGCCATGGAGAAGTCCCTGAAGCTGGCCCTGCCCATGGGTTTCGACATCCGCCTCCTGCTCCTCCCCTCGGGAGAGGATCCCGACACCTGGTGCGCCAAGCTGGGCGCGGAGGGTTTCAAGGAGCTCCTGCGGGGGGCCCCGGACTGGACCAGCTTCGTCATCAACCGAGCCCTCGAGGGCAAGGATCTCCGGCGTATCCCCGATCGCATGTCGGCCCTCCGGGACCTGGCGGAATACCTGGTCTTCCTCCCCGCCACCCCGGACCGCCGGGAGCTCTTCGCCAGCCTCTCTCATCAGCTCCAGATCCCCCTGCCCGAGTTCGATCGGGCGGTCCAGGCCCGCGCTCACCCCAGCAGCGCCGCCCCGGAACCGGAACCCACGGCCGCCGAGAAAGTGGATGAGCTCCTGCGCCCCCTCCTCATCCTCTGCCGGGATCCCCAGGTCCGCGCCCAGATCGCCGCCCTGCCCCACGCCTGGTGGGAGACGCTGGACGGGGCCCCCTTCCTCCAGTGCCTGCTGGATGTGGACGGGGACGAGGCCCTCCTGCCGCCGGAAGTCCTGGCGCAGCTGCGCCATTTCGAGGCGATCTGGGCCTCCAAGGATGAAGCCGAGAAGGTTCCGGAAAGGATCTACCTGAAGCTGGAACAGGCCTTCGTCCTCCGGGAGATCCAGGCCAACAACCGGATGCTCCAGGACCCTTCAGTGACCGCAGACCTTCCCCTGGCACGGAACCTCGAGCGCAGGCAAGCCGAGCTCCTGCAGCGGGAAAAGGGCATCCAGCGCCAGCTCAGGGCCCAGCGCTGAAATAGAGACCGACTGCACTTGCCTTTCAATTTTCGACGAGTATACTGATCGGTTCCGGACGCCACACAATATGGGCGTACTGTGCCGTTCTGTTGGCATCACACTTTTCACCCCATGACGGTGTCAGGGGATCCGAGGATTCCCTAGCTCCTTGAGGTATTGATGGTCCCTTCCCCAGCCCGCGAAAGTTACTACCAGCTCACCAAAGCGCTGATCTCCATCGGTCGCAGCCGTGGCTATGTGCTGATCGACGAGCTCAACGCCTTCCTGCCCGACAGTGCCTCCCATCCCGACGATGTTGAGAATGTGATGACCATGCTGGGCCGGCTCTCCATCGGCGTGGGTGCCACTCCCGACGAAGCCTTGGCCGTCAAGGAACAGGCCGATGTCGAACCCGGGACCGTCCTCGAAGCCGCCCCCAAGGCCGAGAAGGAGGGTGGCGAAGTCGACATCGACAGCCCCGACAGCGACAAGTACAACGATCCGGTTCGCATGTATCTCAAGGAGATGGGCACGGTCCCCCTCCTCAAGCGCGAAGACGAAGTCGAGATCGCCAAGCGCATTGAAGTGGGCGTCCGCAGCGTCATGCGTGCCCTCTCCCGGTCCCGCCTGGCCTCGAGCATCCTGATCGACATCGGCAAGATGCTGAAGGAGAATCCGGGCAAGATCCGTGAGGTCGTGGGTCTCTCCGACGAGGTGGATGACGACGAGGATGCCGAGAGCACCTCCGCCACCCAGCACGTGCACCACCAGTTCGAAAAGCTTCTGGGCTTCGAGCAGGCGCTCCTGGAACTCCTGGAACTGAAGACAAGCAATAAGGCCCTGCCCAAGAAGCGGAACCTGGACAAGGAAATCCTCTTCGCCCGGGCCCGCGTCGCCCGCCAGATCCGGCGTCTCGGCCTGAACAGCCTCGCCGTGACTCGGCTCATCGACAAGATCACCCACCATCACCACCAGGTGCGTGAGGGTGAGCGCCGCCTCCGGGAACTCAGGGATCGCCTCAAGAACCCTGCCTTCGCCGCCCTCAAGGAGAAGCACGAACGGGACATCGCCAATATCGAAGGCGAGCTCCAGCGCTTCTTCAACAAGTACGAGACCAACTCCGAGCACTTCCACGCCAGCTTCGGCCAACTCCGCCACGCGGAGTCCATCAGCCGTTCCGCCAAGGCCGAACTGATCGAGGCCAATCTCCGCCTGGTGGTCTCCATCGCCAAGCGCTACACCAACCGCGGCCTCCAGTTCCTGGACTTGATCCAGGAGGGGAACATCGGCCTCATGAAGGCCGTGGACAAGTTCGAATACAGCCGCGGTTTCAAGTTCTCCACCTACGCGACCTGGTGGATCCGCCAGGCCATCACCCGCGCCATCGCGGACCAGGCCCGGACCATCCGTATTCCGGTGCACATGATCGAGACCATCAACAAGCTGATCCGCACCCAGCGCGAACTGGTGCAGAAGCTGGGCCGGGAACCCTCCAGCGAGGAGATCGCCCAGGCCATGGACATGCCCGTGTCCAAGGTCCGCAAGGTCATGAAGATCGCCCAAGAGCCCATCAGCCTCGAGACCCCCATCGGCGAGGAGGAGGATTCCCACCTTGGCGATTTCATCGAGGACAAGGGCGTCGTCTCCCCCGTGGAACAGGTCGTCAGCGCCCGCCTCAAGGAAACCGTCAACTCGGTCCTCCACACCCTGACCGAGCGGGAAGAGAAGGTGCTCCGCATGCGCTTCGGCGTGGGCGACGACACCAGCGAGCACACCCTGGAGGAGGTCGGCAGCGAGTTTGCTGTGACCCGCGAACGCATCCGACAGATCGAATCCAAGGCCCTGAGGAAGATCCGTCACCCGCGTTATTCAAAGACCCTCAAGGCATTCCTGGGCTGATAGCCCACCGACCAGAAAAAGCCCCGCAACCCGCGGGGCTTTTTTTTGCACCGAGTAGCACCGCCGTCAACCATAGAGAGTCACACGCTTCCTCGCAGCAAGGACTGATGCGGGTGAAGATGGCGCGACATTTCTTTGCAATTGCGCCAGGAACCTGATTTTCTTTCCTCCGCGATGCCAGCCTTTCTTGTCAGACCGATGCTTCCTGCTTCTCATCGCTGTTTATCGCTGTCCATCGCTGGTTCAAGTGCTTTTACTTCGCTTTTGACTGCAAAAAACTCGGCACTGCCCCCCGGCCTAGCTTCTTTTCGATCCTTGGGGCCAATGGAAAGTTCTGCGGAACGCGCGCCACATCATGGTGAATGCTCTACCTATGACGGCGATTAAATATCAATAAAAAAACAAACAACGTGCACAACATAGCCCCTGCAACTGAGGTCGGATCTTCATTTCACTTGTCCACGAGAAACGTTATCTGCAAGAATTGGTACACGACATCCACACAGCGGTACCGTTTCAACCCTCAACGGAAAGATGCCCCGACAGAACGGACCACGCAACGGTACGACTTTGTCCAAACCTCGGGCCGCATGGCCTCCCTGCCAGCGCAGGGTTCCATCCCCCCCTTCCCACCCAGGATGCAGCCATGAGATTCAGATCAATTTCCCTTCCTGCAACGCTCGCGATGCTGTTTTCCACAGGCATGACGCCAGCCCTCCTCGCCCAGACCACCCAGCCAGCGGGAAGTGAAGTGTCCGTAACCGTGGGTGAGCTGCTTGAGGGACTTTTCGTATCCTGGAAGCGCTCCTACCAGCAGACCCAGCCAACCTTCCATCTCAGCCATACAACGACGCCGAACCAGGCCGCCATCAAAGCCTTCATGGAAGGCAAGACCCCCCTCACGCCTTCCAGCCGGGAGCTGCGACCCGAGGAGGTCGCCAGCTTTACGGCGCGCTGGGGGTACCCACCGCGGCGCATCGCAGTCGCCATGGATGCCGTCGTCGTCCTCGTGAACCGCAACAACCCCATCAAGGAACTACGGATGGAGCAACTGGACGCCATGTACAGCTCGAAACGGCTCCGGGGATGGCCCACTCCAGTCGAAACCTGGGGGGATCTCGGCCTTACCAGCGCGGAATGGGCCAAACGGCCGATCGATCGATGGGGCCACCCCGAGGACTCGGGCACCCTCGTCTTCTTCCGGAATACGGTCGAACTCGGCGCCCAGGAAAAGTCAGACATCAAGCGGGGCTCGGACGTGGCCTACATGATCGAGAACATCATGGCGAACCAGGCGGCCATCGGCTACGGCTCTTTCAGCAACGCCACATCCAGTCTGCGAGCGGTCCCCCTGATCTCGCCTGGCGCCAAAACCGCAGTTGAGCCCAACCAGACCAGCATCGCGGACGCCTCCTACCCCCTCGGTCGATTTCTTTACATCTACCTGAACAAGCCCACGGGACAGGAGATCAATCCAACCATCAAGGGCTTTCTCAAGTTCGTGCTTTCCAAGGAAGGCCAGGGAGTCATTCCCTCCACCGGATTTGTGTCCCTCCCCCCGGACTTGGCCTCCTTGGGCATGAAGCAACTGGAGAACTGACAGGGACCGGTCCCCTCAGGTGAAGATCCCGGTCCGGAATATTAATGCCACTCAGTCCATCCAAGGTTCAGACTATCCTGACCACCACACCCGTATGCATGGGGGGATTCCTTGGAACTGATGCACTGGCACGAGTCCTTCAGCGTCGGGGTCAAGCTGATCGATGAACACCACCGGCGCCTCTTCACCCTGATCAACGAGCTCATCGTCGCCACGGAAACCCAGCAGCAGGAAGAGGCCATTGGCCGGGTCCTGCAGGCCCTCATCGACTATACGAAACTCCACTTCCGGTCCGAAGAGACCCTTTTCCGGGACCTGGGGACCTTCGAGCAGCACGCGGCAGCACACCGCACCTTCGAGCAGGATCTGCTGAGGTTCATTGCAGCGAACCCGACCAATCGCCCGGAGTCCACCCCACGACTCATCACCCACCTCACCCACTGGCTCCAGCACCACATCCTCCAGACCGACATTGCCACCTTCAGCGAGCTGGGATTCCGGCCGAGAGAGCCACAGGAGGCCATCGAGGAGCGCCTCCACCTGCTGACCCACAAGCCGACCGTGCTGATTGCAGAGGACTCGCGGGTCCAGAGGCTATTCCTGAGGGAATGCCTGGAGGCAGATGGCTTTGCCGTCCTGGAGGCGGCCAACGGGAGCGAGGCCTTGAGCCTGCTGGAGACAACCCTCGACGTGCACATGGTCATCACGGATATCAACATGCCATCCGTGAACGGCTTTGAGCTGATCCGGACCATCCGGGAAAGACAGCTGCCTTCGATCTACATCATGGTCATCACCGAATCCACGGACAAGGCGGCCCTCGTGGAGTCCTTCAAGCTCGGTGCCAACGATTTCCTCACCAAACCGATCTTCGCCCAAGAACTGGGTCTCAGGGTCCGGAACGGCATGAATCTGATCCAGCTGGAAAGCCAGGACGAGCTTATCTTCTCCATGGCCAAACTCGCGGATTGCAGGAGCCCGGAAACCGGCCAGCATCTCGAGCGCGTGCGCAACTTCACGCGCCTCCTCGGGCGTGAACTCATCAGAAGCCAGCCCGGCCTGGGCATGAGCGAAAGCATGGTCAACGACATTTCCAAGTACAGCCCCCTGCACGACATCGGCAAAGTGGCCATCGCCGATGCCATCCTGAACAAACCCGGCAGGCTGAGTAAGGAAGAGTTCACGATCATGAAGAATCATGCCCGGATCGGAGGGAACCTCATCGGGGGCATTCTGAGAAGAACCGGGTCGCGGAGCCTGAGCGTGGCCTATGACCTCACCATGCACCACCACGAGAAGTGGGATGGCAGCGGATACCCCGATGGACTATCCGGAAAGGACATCCCAATCGCAGCACGCATCATGGCCATCGCAGATGTCTACGATGCGCTGACCAGCGAAAGGGTCTACAAGACCGCCTTCTCGAGGGACAAGGCTCGGGATTTCATCCGACGTTCATCCGGAAGCCATTTCGACCCCATGTTGGTCGCCGCTTTCGACGTGCTCGAAGACAAGTTCCACCGTCTTCGGGTAGAACTGCAGGACTAGGTCGCCACCCCACGAAGTAATCAGGAAAGCACCAGATGTGAGGTTTGCGACTTCGCCAAGCCATTATGCTGGAGAGGAGCGGGCCGATGAGCCTGCACCATTCCGGGGTTTTCATGCTCAAGATCCACGACAAGACCTTTTCCAACCGCCTCGTGCTGGGCACCGGCAAGTACAAGGACTTCGCCACCATGAAGGCCTGTTACGAGGCCGCCCGTTCGGAGATGGTAACCCTGGCAGTGCGACGCTTTGATCTGGGCGCCAAGGGAGAGGACAACATTCTCAACTGGATCCCCAAGGACATTCACCTGCTTCCCAACACCGCCGGATGTTTCACCCGCGAGGACACCCTGCGGGTGGCCCGCCTGGCCCGGGAGGCCCTGGACAACCCCTGGATCAAGGTCGAGGTCCTGGGAGACACCAAGAGCCTCTACCCCGATGGTGAAGAGACCTTCCTGGCCTGCCAGGAACTGGTGAAGGAAGGCTTCGTTGTGCTTCCCTACATCAATGCCGACCCCATCCTGGCCAGGAAGCTCTGCGACATCGGCGTCCACGCCATCATGCCCCTGGGCAGCGCCATCGGCTCCGGCCTGGGGGTGCAGAATCCCTACGTCATGATGCTCATCAAGGAGATCTGCGACAGCTACAAGCTGCCGATGATCGTGGACGCGGGCGTGGGCACCGCCAGTGATGCCGCCGTGGCCATGGAGCTTGGAGCAGATGGTGTCCTCCTCAACACCGCCGTGGCCGAGGCCGGCGAGCCCACCAAGATGGCCGAGGCCATGGATCTGGCGGTGCGCGCCGGGCGCCTGGCCTACGAATCGGGCCGCATGGCGAAGAAGCTCTATGCCAGCGCCTCCAGCCCAGTAACGGGAGTTGTGGGCAAAAACTGATTCCACCCCGGGACATCTCCAGGGTCTAATGATCCCCAACCATGCCCACCCTGCGTATCCTCTCCCCGGAAAACGGACCCGAAGCTCCGCTTGAAGTTCGCCTCCAGGGCGAGGTCGTCCTTGGCCGGGATGCTCAAGCGGACATCCCGCTCTCGGATACTGCTGCCTCCCGCCGCCATGCCCGCATCCACCCTTCCCCGGAAGGGTGGATGCTTGAGGATCTGGGCAGCAGCAACGGTACTTCCATCAATGGGAGACCCGTCAGCACCTGCCTGCTGAGACCCGGAGATCAGATCCAGATCGGGCAGACGCAGATCACCTTCACGGCAGATGCCCCGCCACCGGTACCTCCCCAGGCCTCCCCCGCTCCTCGCCACAAGAGAGCCCTGACCTGCTGCGGATGCGGCTGCCTCCCGCCCATCCTTCTGCTGATCCTTGCCGCGTGCTGGTTCCTGGCATCGAGCCCCCCGAAGGCAACTCCAGCCCTCAAGGCTGCCGCCGAGTTCCGGGTCCAGGGCATCCAGAATGCCCCAGGCGCCTTATCAAAGGTGAGCGGCGCCGCCCTCCAGAAACGACTACAGGACATGGACATGGCCCTTTGGCCCACCGTCGACCCAGCCCTGGGTTGGTCTCGTTTCCTGTCGCACAGCCTCCTGGCCGCCGGAAAGCCCCGGGCCGGACACCAACCGATCCTCTTCTACGACCCCTGGGCCGACATCGGGCTAGTGACCATCTGGAGCCCGAAGGGACAGATCCTGGACCTCCAGTTCATTCCAGGAAGCACCCTGCGCAAAGGGGGCAGCCCCCCCTTCGGCGGCACCCGGAGTTGGCAGCACCAGCAGGCCTATGGCCCCATCGCGGTGGGCGCCCTCACGGCAGAGACCCTCAAGGCCTTTGAGGACATGGTGGACAGGGCACCCTGGCCCCAGGGCCTGGATGGGGTCTGTGAGGCCTTCAAAACTGACGAGGCCCGCACGGCAAGCCGGATAGCCTGCGGCTACCAGTTCGCCCAATATGTTGAAGAAATGGTGGCATTCCACCGTTCCCCCACCCCAGTGCGCCAAGCCTTCGCCCAGGTCCTTCGGGAGGGCCCGGCCAGCCTGGAGCGGGCCCCCAAGACGCCTCTAGAAGCGGCCAGCCTACTCAAGGAGCTGCCTCCTGGGGATTGGGCGGCCATGCGCCCAACCGCCTTCGTGGATCTGGGCGAGAAAGTCCTGGTGATGGCGCAACACAGCGATAAGCCCGATCTGTTCCTGGGCGCGGTCTTCCTCCGGGAAGGGGAGGAGTGCACCCTTGAGCGCCTCGATCTGGGCAGCTTCCAGATCTGGTACGGAGCCACGAGATGAAGCCCTGGCCCCTGATCCTCCTCCTGGCCCTGGTGGTGAATGCCCAGGACCTCCCCTCCCCCCTGGCGATCAGCCGGGAAGACGCCAACCAGGCCCTCACGGATGCCGGGCAGGAACTGGTGACGGATGGCGCCAAGGGGATTGTGGGCGCCAGAGCCCGGCAACTGGAGGGGCTCTCCCAGCTGAGCCAGAAGAAGGCCAAGGCCACCTTCGATCTCAAGGGAGCCAACCAGGGCCAGCAGGCCAAGGCCATCAAGGACAATCTTGGCCAGAAGGCCTCCTGGCTGAAGAAATTCAAGTCCCTGACAGGCGTGCTGGACTATGGCGAGACCATCGGGCAAGCGGGGGGCTACCTGGCAGAGGGGGACGCCAGGGGAGCCTTCGGCGTGGTGGCAGACACGGCGGGCAAGAAACTGAGCGGTCTCGCCGGTGGCGCCATGGGCACCTTCGTGGGCGGCCCCCTGGGGGCCGTAGCAGGGTCGGCGGCAGGTGAAGGGTCCTGGGCCATCAACCCATGGAAGAAGAGGATCCAGTCCGCCGTTGACGAATCCCGATTCAAGAGCCTTTCGGACGAATTGCTGGGGTATCGCCCCTCCTGGAGGAGCAAGGAGGCTTCCGATGCCAAGAAGAAGCGGGAGGCCGAGAGGGCAAAGGAGCCTCAGAGCCCAGAGGCGGCGGACGCCGAGGGAGCCTTGCGCAAACAGGTCGAGGGCCGTCTCATCTCCCAGAACCTGCCGGCACCCGAAGCCCTGGTAAACCAACTGGTGGGGATCATCCAGGCCCGTGGCCAGGATGCCCTGGATGCCGCACTCAAGGAATGCAGCGCCATGCAGGGCAGCTTCGAAGGCACCCTGAATGGCAAGGGCTCCCTCCAGCTCTCGGTGGAAGGAATGGCCGTATCCGCAACCTTCTCCGATCGCACGGAGGCCAGCGCCGGTGGCATCACCGCCGTGGCGACCACCAGCGGAGCCTTCACAGGCACCTTCGACCCCGTATCGGGCAACCTGACCTTCAGCGGCCCAGTGAAGACCATCGCCGTGGCAAAGGGCATCAAGCCCACTCCGGACATCGTTTCCGTAAGGTTCACTGGCCACTTCACCGGTCAGGGATTCAAGGGGAATGCAATAGCCAACGACCGCAGCCTCCCCTGGTCGGTCAGCCGCTGATCAGAGCCCGTATTCCTTCCATCGCCGCTCCACCTGATCCAGGACTTCCCTGGGATGACTGAGATCTCTCGGCCACTCCCGGGGAAAGTTGTCCCAGGGCTTGTCCTTGCGGGTGGCGTCAATACCGACCTTGCTACCGAAGGCGAAGCGGTCCGAGCTGTGGTCCAGGACATCCAGGGGCCCCTCGGTGAAGAGCATGTCCCGGCGGGGGTCCACGTTGGAGGTGATGCGGAAGAGCACCTCGGTCATATCGTGGGGATTGATGTCCTCGTCCACGATCACGACACACTTGGTGAACATCATCTGCCCCGTGCCCCACACGGCATTCATGACCTTCTGGGGATGTCCCGGATATTCCTTGCGGATCGCGAGGATGGCCAGGTTGTGGAAACCACCCGCGGCGGGCAGATGCATATCCACGACCTCCGGCAGCACCATGCGCAGAAGGGGCAGGAAGATGCGCTCCGTGGCCAGTCCCAGGTAGGTGTCCTCCTGGGGAGGGCGCCCCACCAGCGTGGCGGGGAAGACAGGCTTGCGCCGCATGGTGATGGCTTCCACGTGCATCACCGGGTAGTCATCCGCCAGGGAGTAGTAGCCCGTATGGTCCCCGAAGGGGCCTTCCCGGCGCCGCTCACCGGGATCCACCCAGCCCTCGATGACAATCTCGCTATCGGCGGGCACTTCCAGGTCGTTGGTCACGCACTTGACCATCTCGATGCCCTCACCCCGCAGGAACCCCGCAAACATGACCTCCGACAGGAAGGGCGGCAGGGGGGCAGTGGCGGCATAAGCCAGGGCCGGATCACCGCCGAAGCTCACAGCCACGGGCATCCGCTCCCCGGCCCCATACCCGGTGCGGGCCTTGGCTCCATCGTGGTGCATCTGGGTGTGAAAGCCCAGGGTCCGGTCATCGTAGACCTGAAGGCGGTAGAGGCCCATGTTACGGCGGCCATCCTTGTGACGCACATGGCTCATGCCCAGGGTGATGAAGGGCCCGCCGTCCTCGGGCCAGGTGGTGAGCACGGGCAGCAGCGAGAGCCTGGCCTCCTCCCCCTTCAGGACCACCTCCTGGCAGATCCCCTTGCGCACGGCCTTGGGCATCCATTGACTGATCTCGGCCAGCACCGGCAGCTTGGCCAGCTTGTCCAGGAAGCTGGTGCCGGGCTTGGGCATGGCCTCCTGGATGAGCCTCTCGATGCGGTCCCCGATGGCGTCCAGGCCCCGGGCCTCCCGATCCACCCCCAGGGCCATGGCCATGCGCCGCTCCGAGCCGAAGATGTTGATGGCCACAGGGATCGCGCTTCCCTTGGCGCGCTCAAAGAGGAGCCCCGGCCCCCCCTCGGGTGAATTGGAAACCCGGTCCGTGATGGCCGCCATCTCCAGGAAAGGGTCCACCTCCACGGCGACCCGCTTCAGCTCCCCCGCCGATTCGAGCTGTTTCAGAAAGGTCTGGAAATCACGGCCCATGGCATTCTCCGGCCTCCATGGTCCCATCAAAGACGCCCCGGGGCACCACCCAAAGGGGGGTCGCCAAGGCCTGGCCATCGTCCTACCATGGGAGCCCCGCCCCGAGGCCTTCCATGTCCGTCTCCCCCAGCTATCGCGACTACGTCCTGGACCAGCTCCGCCAGGTCACGCCGGTCAGCTCCCGAGCCATGTTCGGCGGCCTGATGATCTACGCCGAAGGCTTCCCCTTCGCCCTCATCGCCGAGGATCGCCTCTACTTCAAGGTCGATGAGAGCAACCGCCCGGACTTCGAAGCCTTGGGACAGGGGCCCTTCCTACCCTTTGGGGATACCAGCAAGCCCATGTCGTACTTCGAGCTGCCGGAGGAGCTTCTGGAGGAACCCGAGGATCTTGCCCCATGGGTGAATGCTGCTATCCAGGTCGCCAGAAGGAAGGCCAAGCCGAAACGCTAGTGTGGTGTCCCAGTGAAATGCGGACCGTTTGAAGCGGATCTGACACCACACTGGGCGGGGGATTGGGGGCACGGCAGTGCCCCCAAGGGGGTGACAGAAAAGCACGCACCGCGTGCTTTTCGCCAAAGGGGCCATGCCCCGATGGAAGTGTGGTGGCCCGACTTGGAGCTGGTCCCAGGTATTCCGGGCCACCACACTAGCGCAACCCCACCACCAGCGCCACTCCAAGGGTCAGGATCACCACGGCCACCACCATCCGCTGGGTGATGGTCTCCTTGAAGAAGAGACGCCCCGAGACGATGGCACAGGCCATACCCAGGCCCCGGCGCACGGTCTCATTGAGCCCGGCGGGGACAAGCCGCAGGGATTCGATCTGCACCGCGATCACGGCTGCACCCATCACAGCAACGGTCAGCGCCAGCCCGGGAAAGCCAGCCAGAGCCCTCGCCTTCTGAAGCGTAGGCAACAGCTTCCCCGAAACCACGAAGAAGAAGCTGAAGATCAGCCCCACACAAAGGGTCAGGGCCGGGGCGTACCAGACTCCCGCACCATAGGCGAAGGCCGTCTGATCCATGATGGCCGTGCAGCTCCAGGCCACGGAAGCCCCCAGCATCAGGGGAACGCCGGGTTCCCGGAGGAAGCCCCGAAAGCCATGCCACTGGGGGGACTTGGCTCCCAGCACCAAGGCACCGCCCACCACCAGGATGGCGCCGATGACCTGGGGAACACCGGGCACCTGGTGACGGAAGGCCCAGCCCAGCAAGGTCGTCATGACCGGAGTCAGGCTCAAGAGGGGAATGGTCAGGCTCATGGGCGAGCGGTGCAGGGCCTGCATGAAGCAGAACAGGCCCACCGCATTGAGGGTGGCGGAGCCCAGCATGGGGAGGCAGGCCATGGGTGGCAGAACGAAGGGCCCCGCCAGAGCCGCATAGATGGCCAGAAGGGGAGCCTCCGCCAACGGCAGCAGCACCACGACCACCATGGGATCCACGCGCCGCATGACGGCCTTCTGGCCCACGTCCATGGCGCCCCATCCGAAGGAGGCGATCAGGGTAAGAATGATGCCGAGGGTGCTTATGGAGCTCAATGGGCCCCCAGGCTGGCCAAGAGCGGTACTCCGGTGGCCAGGCAGGCCTTGTGCTGGATGTGGTGCTCGAATTCAGGACGGAAGAGACGCAGGGCAGACTCCAGGGGACCGCAGGCCGCGTCCCCGAGGGGACACAGGGTGCGCATGTTGATGCGGGGCACCAGGCTCTCCAGGAGGGGGAGGTCCTCCTCCCGGCCCTGCCCCGCCTCGATACGGGTCAGGATCTTGACCACCCAGTTGCAGCCCTCTCGACAAGGCGTGCATTGGCCACAGCTTTCATGGGCATAGAAGCGCAGCAGGCGAAGGGTGGCCTGCACCATGCAGGTGCTTTCGTCCATAGCGATGATGCCCCCGGACCCCGCCATGGAACCCCGGGCTTTCACCGTGTCGAAATCCATGGGGCAGTCCAGGGCGCTGGCATCCCACATGGGGGCGCTGGCGCCCCCGGGGATGATGGCCTTGATCTTCCGCCCCGTGCTGGAGCCTCCTCCCAGGTCGTTGAGGATGAAGTCCAGGGGCAGCCCCAGGGGGAGCTCATAGAGGCCCGGACGCTTCACGTGGCCCGAGAGCCCGAAGATCCGTGTGCCGGTGTTGTTGGGGGTCCCCAGCTTGGCGTATTCCCCTCCGCCCATGCGGAGGATGGGCGGCACCGCCGCCAGAGTCTCGACGTTGTTGACGGTGGTGGGCTGACCGAAGGCGCCCTTGGTCGCCGGGAAGGGCGGCTTCACCCGGGGCTCGCCCCGGCGTCCCTCCAGGCTGTTGAGAAGGGCCGTCTCCTCGCCGCAGATATAGGCCCCGGCGCCCCGATAGGTGAGGATGTCGAAATCGAGGCCCGAGCCCAGGATGTCCTTGCCCAGGTAGCCCGCATCCCGGGCCTGCTGGATGGCCGCATCCAGCTTGTCCACCAGCCACTTGAACTCACCCCGCACGTAGATGAAGCCCAGCTTGCAGCCCATGGCCCAGCCCGCGATGACCAGTCCCTCAATGAGCTGGTGGGGGTTGTATTCCATGATGGCCCGGTCCTTGAACGTGCCGGGCTCACCTTCGTCTGCGTTGCAGACCACATACCGAGTGAGTTTCTTCTCCTCGGTGTCCTTGGGCATGAAGGTCCACTTAAGGCCCGTGGGAAAGCCAGCCCCGCCCCGCCCCCGGATACCCGAGGCCTTCACCTCGGCTGTGACTGCGGAGGGCTCCATTTTCAGGGCCTTGCGAAGGGCCACATAGCCTTCGTGTTGCTGCTCATAGATGCGCAGCTGCCAGTTATCCAGCTGCCCAGCACCCCTCAACATGAGGTTGGGATATTTCTCGGAGCCAAAGCCCTCGAAGGTGTAGGACTGGGGGTCGGACTTGGTGCGGATCGCCATCACTTCCCCCACTCGGCCACATCGCCACGGCGGCAGGCCTCGATGATCCGGTCCAGACGGGCCTCATCCACAAATTCGTCGTAGGTCTCCTGGTTCACCTGGAGGCAGGGGCCGCTGCCACAGGAGCCAAGGCACTCGACCTCTTCCACGCTCCAGAGTCCGTCAGGGCTGACTTCTCCAGGATGGACCGCCAGGCGCTCGCAAAGCCGCTGAAAGAGCTGCGCCCCACCCCGGAGGGCACAGCAGAGGTTGGTGCAGACCTGAAGGTGGAAACATCCCACGGGCTTCTTCTGATACATGGTGTAGAAGGTCGCCACCCCGTAGACATGCCCCTCAGGAATCCGGAGCACCCGGGCCACCTCCTTCATGGCGGCCAGGCTCGTGAAGCCCATGTCCTCCTGAGCAAGGTACAGGGCGGGCAGCGTAGCCGCCAGGGGCTCAGGGTATTTGGCCGCCAGTGCGCCGATCGCCTCCTCGGCTCCGGGGCTGAGGGTGCTGCGCTCACCCAGGGGCAGGCGCTCCCCGGGGGCTAGAGGACGTCCGCTCGTCTCGGGCTCAGGCAGGCTCATGGGTCTCTCTCTTCTGGGTACCAGCTTAGCGCCATCATTGAAGCATACGGATCCCAGATTAGAGACCTTCACGGAATTGCCCACCGTCCCCCCGAAGTCGCGCGAAGCTCCGCCCTTCCCCAGCCGACAGGCCTTCCATTCCTGAGGAGCCGGGCCTGATCTTTCCCGAGTCGGCGGGCTTTGTGCGGATTCCAATGATTGGCTCCACATGATCCATTTCGACCCAGACCTGAAGAGAAGCCCCCCGTTCATGCTTTCCCTGTGCAGAACCCTAAGTTCCATGCAGACTTTGGCTTTCACAAAGGGAGAAGTGATGGTCGGTACGTGGTTTAGGGATCTCGCGGTTAAAAAGAAGATCGCCATGGTCATTGGCGTCATTTCCCTGGTGATGTTGGTCGTCATGTCCTTCGCCCTGAGGGAGGTGTACGCAGCCAAGCAGCGAGCTGAAGCGATGTACCACGAAGACCTCATCTCCACTGGAGATCTCACAACGGTCCGGACAGCTGGCCTCAGAGCCATGACGGCGCTCTACCGTCATTGGCGTGCCGCAAGTCCCGCCGAGGCCGCCCAGCAGGAGGCCATCATGGCCGAGGTGGACAATCTATTCGATGAGGCATGGGCAAAGTACGAAAAGACCCTTGCCACCCCGCTTGCCCGGGAAGCGGCCCCCAAATACCACGAATTGGCCCTGCAGCAGCGGCGAGCCAGACAGGACTCCATGGCCGCATCCAAGAGGGGGCAGTTGGAACTTGCAAAGCAGATCCTGCGCGAAAGGTCGGACCCGGCAGAAAAGGATCTCGGCCCCGTAGGTGCCCAGCTGGTCAAAGAGGGTGCCAGGCATGCAGCCGAATCTCTCAAGTCAGGGGAGCTCGCGGCGAAACGGGGCATCATCCTCAGCATCGTCATGGCAGCCGTCGGCATCGCGCTGGGCGCGATCATGGGCTGGGCCCTGGTCAAAGGGGTGGATGAGCCGTTGCACACCTTCGGAGAGGTCATGGCCAAGGTCGCAACGGGCGATCTCACAGTCCGGGCGACCATGGAGCGGAAGGACGAGTTCGGGCGACTGGGACAAGGACTGGACGCCATGGTGAACCAACTGCGCCAACTCATGCAGGGCATTCGCCAGGGCGTGGAGGGGGTAGCCAGCGGGGCGACCCAGCTCTCGGCCTCGGCCGAGGAGATGTCCGCCACCTCCAACGAGATTGCCAAGAGTGTCGAGACCCAGAGGAATGGCTCGGAGGCCATGGTGGCAGCCGTGGGTGAGCTCTCAGCCTCCATCGAAGAGGTCAACCGTGGAGCCCAGGCTTCCCTGAAACGGCTGGAAGAAGCCCAGGAGGCCACTCTGAGAGGGGACCAGTCTGGGCAGGCCACCCAGAAGGCCATGCAGGGCATCACCGAAACCGCAGGACAGATTGCCAAGGCCGTCAGTGTCATCCAGGAGATCGCCCAACAGACCAACCTGCTCTCCCTGAACGCCGCCATCGAGGCCGCCAAGGCGGGCGAGCAGGGCAAGGGCTTTGCGGTGGTGGCCGAAGAAGTGCGGAAACTCGCGGAACGCAGTTCCACCTCCGCTAAAGAGATCGCACGCTACATCGAAGAGGCCAATCAGGCCATTCACAACGGCAGCAGCACCGTAGCGACCACCGTCGAGATCCTCAAGCAGATCCGTTCCGTGCTGGACGACTTTGCCTCATCCACCCGTCAGGCTACCGCCGCGACCGCCGAGCAGGCTACCGCCGGCAATGAGGTGGCACGCCAGGTGGAGGGCAACGCCCAGGAAGCCGTTGCCATCGCCTCGGCCATCACGGAAATGTCCGCCACAACCTCCGAGGTGGCGCGCACTTCAACCGACCTGCACCAGCTGGCCGAAGGCCTCCAGGTCAAGATCCAGGCCTTCAGGGTCTGAGCACGAACCCTGGACTGGATTCCACACACGGACAGACCTGGACCGATCGACGAACTGACCAGGCAGCACCGGGAATTCTTGACCTCTGACCCATTTCCATGATTGTTTTGATTTGTTTTTTCAATCAGAACAATCGTGGAGGGTACGTGTTTTACAACTGGTACAGAAACCTAAAGATAAAGCATAAGATATTTATAGTCATCAACCTCCTTGCCCTTGTGCTGATCATCATCACCTCCCTGGCAGTACGGGACACCTACGCCGATGTGAAAAGGTTTGAGGCTTTTTACAAAGGCAATCTGGTGCCCGTCAAGGAACTGGCCCTTTGCCGGTCCCAAGTGCTCAAGGCCGCCTACAGCACCGAGCGCCACTTCAACGCCCCGGCAGCTGAGAAGGCGAACCTGGAGAAGGACATCCAAGAGTGCGATCGGCTTTTCGACGAAGCATGGCCAACCTACTTAGCGGAACTCTCCAGCGACACCGCGCGGCAGAACGCTCCCCTCTACCACAGCAGGATGATGGAGCTGCGAACTGCGCGCGATCGCGCCATTCAAGCCTCTCGCAGGGGAGATGCGCCCAGGGCCATCTCCATCATGGAGACCGAGGCTCAGCCCTTGCTGGTCGATGGCACGCGCCACTGGCAGGTCCTCATGGACGACAACATGAAGGAGGTCCAGGCAGCGATCGTTGCTAGCCGTGCCAATTTCAAATCGAACGCCACAAAAGGAGTGGGCCTGGCAGTCCTTGGCCTGGTAGCCAGCATCTGGCTCGGCATCGTCGTCGTGAAGATGCTCCAAAGTGCCATGGGGACTTTCCAAACCGCGCTCAACGCCATCGCAGCAGGCGACATGCGCGCCCACTCAACTCTGGATTCAGCCGACGAACTGGGAGACATGAGCCGAACCCTGAACCAGATGGTTTCCCAGCTCCGGAATCTGATCCAGGGCATCCGCCAGGGCGTGGAAGGCGTAGCGAGTGGTGCCACCCAGCTTTCCGCCTCAGCAGAGCAGATGGCGGCCACCTCGAATGAGATCGCCCGCAGCGCCGAGACCCAGCAAACAGGATCCGAGCGGATGGTCGCCGCCGTGGCCGAGCTTTCCGCCTCCATCGACGAGGTCAACCGTGGGGCGCAGGCATCCTTGGGACGCCTTGAGGACGCCCTGAAATCCACGGTCCAGGGAGATCAAGCGGGACAGGCCACCCAATCCGCCATGGTCGGCATCACCGAGACCGCCGGACAGATCGCCAAAGCAGTCACCGTTATCCAGGAGATTGCCCAACAAACCAACCTGCTTTCCCTCAACGCTGCCATCGAAGCCGCCAAGGCAGGGGAGCAAGGCAAGGGATTCTCGGTGGTGGCGGAGGAAGTCCGGAAGCTGGCAGAGCGGAGTTCCGTGTCCGCCAAGGAGATTGCCCGCCATATCGAGGAGACAAACACGGCCATTCAGACTGGCCGTGGCACCGTAGCCACCACCGTTGAGATCCTCAAGCAGATCCGAACCGTGCTGGATGACTTTGCGGCCTCCACGCGTCAGGCCGCCGCTGCCACAGCAGAGCAGGCCCAGGCTGGCGGTGAGGTCGCCCGACAGGTTGACACCAGTGCCCAGGAAGCAGTCGCCATCGCCTCGGCAATCACAGAAATGTCGGCCACCACGTCAGAGGTGGCCAGGACCTCCTCAGACCTTCACCGGCTAGCGGAGGGACTCCAGCTTCAGGTGGCCACCTTCAATATTTAATCCCTATAATCCCTGCAGGGCGTTCGCCAGTTCATTACCCGTGCCCTCCTTGTGCCCGAGCCAAGGAGGGCTTTGGTGCGCTTGGTAATCATCAGCAGAAGAGATGATTGCGACAATCGTCACAATTTCACCCACCGCATTTCAGCTAGCGTTGAGCAAACCATCCATTCAACCAACTGGAGAACGGTGATGATCAAGTGGTACCAAGATTTAAAGATTAAACATAAATTCTTCCTTGGTTTCAACCTCTTGGTTGCCCTCGTGCTGCTGGTGACACTGGCCGCGGCCTGGAATACCCACAGTGACGCAAAGCGCCTCGAGAGGCTCTACCAATCCAATATGATCCCCGTCACCCAACTGGGGGTATGCCGCGCGGAAATCCTCAAGTCAATGTATGTCACCTCCATCCACATCCACTCCACTCCGAATGAGAAGCGGGGATTCGACCAGGAAGTCGAGGTTTGTGATCGGAACTTTGATGAAGCCTGGAGCAAATTCTCCGCGGAGCGGAACAGCGGAGCGGAGAGCCAGAACGCATCTCTCTACCACGAGAAGATGATGGCCTTGCGCCAGGCGAGGGACCAGGCCCTCGCCGCCTCCCGACGAGGCGAAACCGACCGGGCTTTGACCCTGCTAAGAGGGGAGGCCCAACCCCGCATCAAGGAGAGCGCTCCTCATTACAAGGAGCTTATGTCGACCAACATGGAACAGGTGAAGGACGCCATCACCAACAATCGCCGCCAATCCACCCGGAACATCATCGGCGGCTGTATCGTGGTGCTTCTAGGCCTGATTCTGAGCCAGACCCTCGGCGTTACCGTCGTGGTCACGATCCAGCGATCCCTTTCGGACTTCCAGAAGGCCCTGAGTGCCGTGGCTTCGGGCGACCTGACAGCCCGATCCTCCCTGGCCACCGCCGATGAACTGGGGGACATGGGTCGCACCCTGAATCGCATGGTTGAGCAGCTAAGAACCCTCATGCACGGAGTCCGCCAGGGTGTCGAGGGCGTCGCCAGCGGCGCCACCCAGCTCTCAGCCTCGGCGGAGCAGATGGCAGCGACGTCCAATGAGATCGCCCGGAGTGCGGACACCCAGCAGACCGGCTCTGAGCGCATGGTCGCTGCGGTGGCCCAACTCTCGGCCTCCATCAATGAAGTGAACCGGGGTGCTCAGGCCTCCCTAGGACGCTTGGAAGACGCCCTGGAGGCCACCCTCAAGGGCGATCAGGCGGGGCAGGCTACCCACGCTGCCATGAACGGAATTACCGAAACGGCCGGACAGATCGCCAAGGCCGTAACGGTAATCCAGGAAATCGCCCAGCAGACCAACCTGCTGTCCCTGAATGCCGCCATCGAGGCAGCCAAGGCAGGTGAGCATGGCAAGGGCTTCTCCGTCGTAGCCGAGGAGGTGCGGAAACTGGCGGAGCGCAGCTCGGTTTCGGCCAAGGACATTGCCCGCTACATTGATGAAGCCAACCAGGCCATTCACACCGGCAGCAGCACCGTGGCCACCACCGTCGAAATCCTCAAGCAGATCCGGTCCGTACTGGACGAGTTCGCCGCCTCGACCCGCCAAGCCGCAGCCGCCACGGCCGAACAGGCCAACGCTGGAGGCGAAGTGGCCCAGCAGGTCGAGGGGAGCGCCCAGGAGGCCATCACCATCGCCTCCGCCATCACAGAGATGTCCGCCACGACACAGGAAGTGGCCAAGACTTCGACAGAGCTGCACCGCCTAGCGGAAGGGCTCCAACTCCAGATCGCCGCTTTTAAGGTCTGATCAAGCAATTGGGCGGGCCTCCCGGCCCGCCCAACCCTTACACCTCGTTGTGGGCCCCGTCGCAATACGGGGCCCTTTTTGTATGCTTGCAAAGGCAAAGGGCCTTCTTGGCTGGCGCCTCGAGCTGGAATTGCAAGGGCTGGAAGTCAGTGCCTTTGTGGGCCCCATCACAGAAAGGCTGCTTGGCGGAATTCCCGCAAGCGCACCAGAAGTAGGTCCCAGGCTCAAGATCCAGAACCACCGGCTGCCTATCGTATATACGAGGCTCGCTCATCCGTCACTCCTCGATGAATTTAGATGGATGATAGCTACTTTGTCTCGTTTTTTACAGCCTCAATATTAAGCGTCACCTCAACATCATCTCCCAGCATGCCCGGGTATTTGGTGATTCCAAATTCATTTCGATTCAGAGTGACCGCCCCTTCGAAGCCGCCCCTCGTCTCGTTCTGCGCCCCCTTCATGGTGCCCAGGATCCCCACTGGAATGGTGATCCGCTTAGTGACGCCATGCATCGTCAAGTCGCCGGAGACCTGAATACGGCCTTTGCCCACTTCCTTCACCGCAACGCTCTTGAAGGTCAGGGTCGGATATTTGGCCACATCGAAGAAGTCTGGACTCCGGAGGTGCTTGTCGCGGGCTTCGTTATCCGTATTGATGCTCGCCGTTTCAATCGTCACCTCCACGCTTGATTGGGCGAGGTGCTGGTCGTCCACCTTGATCACGCCCTGGAAGCGGGTGAAGCGGCCAGGGGTCTTGGACACAAGATGGCGAATCCGAAAACCCACTTCGGAATGGACCGCATCAATGGTGTAGGTGTCCGCAGCGGCCAAGGGCAGGCAAAGCACAAAGGCCAGAGCGGAAAGCTTACGAATGATGGACTGATTCAACATGTTCGTCCTCCTCCAGGGCCGACGTATCGGCTAATTACTTCGACGCCTGAAAGGTGGACACGTTATCCCTTTTTTTGCTCCCGCCACCAGTTTTGTCCCCGCTGAACGTCCTCAGCAATCTGAGCCCGCAGCCCGTCTACACTTGTGAAGCGGTGTTCCCCGCGAAGGCGATGCAAAAAGGCAAGTTCGAGATGCGTTCCGTAGAGATCTCCCTGGAATCCGGGCAGATGAGTCTCGACCGCAAGCGCAACCCCTTCGAAGGTGGGTTTGTCCCCCACATTGGTCAGCCCCAGAAAGGACTTTTCAAGGTGGCTCCCCCGGACCTCCGTGACGTAGACCCCCTTGGCGGGAAGCTGTTCCTGCTCCCATTCGAGGTTGGCGGTGGGAAAGCCCAGATGGCGGCCCCGGCGATCGCCTTCCACCACCACACCGGTGAGGGCGAAGGGGTGCCCAAGGAGGGAAGCAGCCTCCTCCACATTGCCCTTGTCCAGGGCCTCGCGAATGCGGGTGGAAGACAAGAAGCCCCCATCGGCGGCCCGCAGCGCATGGGCATGCACTTCACAGCCCACCCCCTCCCCCCAGGCCGTCAGGCTGAGCAGATCTCCGGCCTGATCCTTCCCGAAACGGAAGGCCTTACCCACATGGACCTCCCTTGGCTGAAGCACCCGCTGGAACTCAGCCAGGAAGGCCTCGGGAGCCATCTCCGAAAGGGCGCGGCTGAAGGGGATGATCCAGGCCAGGTCCACCCCTGTCCGCTGGAAGGCCTTCAGCCGCTGCCCGAGGGTCATCAGCAGGCGAGGTCGCCTTTCCGGAGCCGTGACCACCGTGGGATGGGGGTCGAAGGAGACAACCGCGGAGGGCAGACCGAGCGCTTCCGCCCTCTGGTGGACCTGCTCCAACAGCTCCCGATGCCCAGCATGAACACCATCGAAATTGCCAAGCGTCACCAGGCAGGGACCGAAATTTGGGGCACTGGTCAGAGAGTGGTGCCAAATCTCCATCAAGGCTCCTCCGGATGTTCCTCAGGCCAGGCAAGGCTGGCCACGATGCAACCCGACAGCACCGCCGCAATGAATAAAAGCGAGATGAGGATGGGGATATGGTACCAGTTGGCAATGCACATCTTGATACCCACGAAGCTCAGGATGACCGCGAGCCCGGTCTTGAGACGATGGAAACGGTCCATCATCTTAGCCAGGAGGAAGTAGAGACTCCGAAGGCCCAGAATGGCGAAGATGTTGGAGGTGTAAACCGTGAAGGTATCCCGGGTCACCGCCAGCACGGCTGGAATGGAATCCACGGCAAAGACCAGATCGGTGGCTTCCACCACCAGCAGCACCAGAAGCATGGGTGTGAACAGACGGCGTCCACCCCGTTTCACCGTGAAGCTCTGGTGCCCACCTTCGGAATCGAAGGGCAGGATGGCCTTGATGAAGCGGACCAAGCGATTGTCGGTGGGGTCGCCCTGCTTTTCCTCAGCCACGAACATGTGGATACCGGTATAGACCAGAAAAAGACCGAAGACATACATCATCCACTCGAAACGGTTCAAAAGAGCCGTCCCGGCCAGGATCATGATCGCCCTCATGATGAGGGCCCCGAGAATGCCCCAGTAGAGAATCCGATGCTGATTCTTGATCTCCACTTGGAAAGCCCCGAAGAGCATCACGAAAACGAAGAGGTTGTCGACGCTCAGGCTCTTCTCGAGAATGTAGGACGTGAACCATTCAGCGCCGCGCTGGAAGCCCATGTAGTGCCAGACAACTCCGTTGAAGACCAGCGCCAAGCCGATCCAGACCGCACTCCAGGTCGCAGCCTCCCTGGCACTCGGGGCGTGGATCTTCCGATTGAAGACCCCGAGATCCACGGCAAGCATGGCGAAAATGAGGAGATGAAAGCCAACCCAGGCCCACCATGGGGCCGACTGAAGCAGGGCATGTAGCAAGGAGTCCTCCAGCTGATCAGTTTACCCCAGGGATCGGTTCTCCGCAGGAAGGTCTGAGGGGGCAAGAGCACACCGGGAGCGGTTCAAATGCCCAGATTGGCTTCCTCAGCTTTTCGGAGCCCGCCCCATGTCCTCCCTGCCGTCGGCCTCGACTGAAGCAAGCCGATCATCTTTTTGATCTTTGCTTTTGATTGATCAAAGAAATACACTCCCTTTTTAGAGGCTAAATACGGAACATGTTCCCAAGGTCACTCAAACGACCTCCTGACCGCAGTTGCTTCGTCTTTGGAGCCAGGGGAACCGGCAAGAGCACCCTCTTGCGGGAAAGATTGGCCCCATCAATCACCCGAACCTACAACCTCCTGGAGGCAGACACCGAGGACCGCCTTACCCGCGATCCAAGGTCCTTCGAGCGGGAAATCCTCGCCCTGCCGCCCGAGATCCGACACGTGGTAGTGGACGAAATCCAGAAAGTCCCTCGCCTCCTGGAGGCTGTGCACAATCTGATCGAGACACACCGTGTTCCCCAGCAATTCGTGATGACCGGTTCAAGCGCCCGCAAGCTGAAGTCCGGGGGTGCCAATCTCCTCGCCGGCAGCGCCTCTTTGCGACATCTGTTCCCCCTCACCAGCAGGGAATTGGAAACGGCTTTTGATCTGGACCAGGCCCTCCGTTTCGGGAGCCTCCCCCAAGCCTGGAACTATGCCAAGGCAGAGGACCGCAACGATTACCTCCGCGCCTACGCCCATGCCTACCTTCGGGAGGAAATCCGCGCAGAGCAAGTGGTGAGGAACCTGGAGCCCTTCCGCCGTTTCCTTGAAGTGGCCGCCCAGGGTTCCGGCAAGATCCTCAACCACGCCCGCATCGCCCGGGATGTGGGCAGCGACCCCAAAACCATCCAGGCCTGGTACTGCGTCCTGGAGGACACCTTTCTGGGCTTCCATGTGGACGCCTTTGACAGTTCCGTGCGCAAACAGTTGCGGCAAGCCCCGAAGTTCTACCTCTTCGACCTCGGCGCCACCCGGGCAATGGCCCACCTGTTGAACGTCCCTCCGACACCGGGCAGCAGCTACTATGGTGAACTCTTCGAGCAGCTCGTCGTCTGCGAGCTGCGGGCACGCAATGCCTACGAACAGCTCGACTGGCGCTTCTCCTACCTCCGCACCAAGGCAGGCCTGGAGGTGGACCTGGTCATCCAGCGCCCCGGCAGGCCCCTGGCCCTGGTGGAAATCAAGAGCACCAGCGAAGTCCGGGGCGACCATGTGGCCGCCCTCAGCACCTTTCAGAAGGATTTCCCGGGCGCAGACTTTTTCGTCCTTTCCCGCGACCCCAACCCCAAGCGATTCGGGAGCATCCGGGCGCTGCCGTGGGAAACAGGCATCGCCGAGTTGTAGCCTGAACGCCTGCTTCCAATCTTGATCCCGGGCATCCTGAACCCAGCGGCCATCCCTGGTAAGTGGCAGACTTACATGGACAGTTTGGCCTTTCGGCGGGCGCCGCATCCAACATGCAGCGCTGAGCCCTCAGGCGCACAAAGGAACCCCATGAGCACCCCAAGACTCTTTCTGGACCTCTCCCTGAATCCCCAGGAGGGACAATCCGTTCCCCTGGACTCCACCCAGGCTCGGCACCTGAACGTTCTTCGACTATCGGTCGGAGATCCCCTCGAGATCGTGCTGCCCGGCGGGCCCTGGCGGGCGGATCTCGCCGAACTCCACAAGGACCGGGCCGCTGCCCGCCTGGTGGCCCCCCTGGAGGAGGACCGGGAGCCCCCCTACCCCATCCATGCCTGCATCCCCCTGACCGCCCAATTGAGCCTGGTGGATGAGATGATCCCGCCTCTGGTCGAACTGGGGATCACCCACATCCGGCCCGTCATTTTCGCCCGCAGCCAGTACGACGCAAAAAAGACTCAGGCCCGCATGGAACGCTGGCAGCGAATCCTGCTCTCGGCCTGCGAACAGAGCCACCGCTCCCGCATCCCGGAACTGCACCCGCCAAGCCTCCTCAAGGACATCCTGGACCTCGACCTGCCCCAGAAGTGGGTGGCCTACGAACTCCAGACCGGCCAGCACAACCCCATCCTCCAGCCAGGCCCCATCGCCTTCACCAGCGGCCCCGAGGGCGGGATCACCGACGAAGAGATCCAGGCCCTTCGACAGGCGGGGTGGCAGCCCCTCAGCTTTGGGAAGACTATCCTGAGGGCTGTGACTGCCCCGGTGGCGCTGGGGGGAGTGGTGGGGTGGGGTTCGAACTAGGGTTTCGCAGGGCCGGCCACGCTACGCTGATCATTTGTAGGCCGGACCCAAAAAAACGTGCCCGAAAATCCGGGCACGTCTCAAAGAAATAATTGGCTTTAAAACTTAAAACCAACATCAAGCAGCAGGTTCCGATTGCCGACAAAGTTGCTGGAACTGGTTGCCTTGCCATAGTTGGGTCCGGGCGTCCAGGTAGTACTTCCACCGTTTACAGTCGTATTCCAGGTGGCCTGCTGGATATGGTTCAGGAAGTTAAATGCCGTAAATTTAACAAAATAACCGGCAGACCTAAAGATTTTACCATCCCATTGCACGGCAAGATCCGCCAGCCTAGTGGCATTAAAGCGATTCACACCTCGTCTATCAGTGTAGTAGCGAGTATAGGTCTGGCCATCAGCGTCAACATAAAGACCAGTATTGCTATTGCCAACAGTGGCCTTGATGTCATATGGGTGCCCAGATGCATAGTCGAAGTTCATAGATACGGTGAGCTTATTATCACCTAGGACTTGCCGACTCCATGCCCCAAAAACCTTGACACGAACAGGTTCATCTGTCGAGAGATAACCGAATGGCGAGTTATTGATCTGGCAACCAACGTAATTGCCATAATCAGTGCCACCACCGGGAGAATTGCTCCCCAGGTCTGCATCATAGTTGCCAACCGAATGGCTCAGCGTCAAATTGCCTCTGAGCATGAGATTGCCACCCATAACGTCTCGGAAAGCCGTTTCAGCAGTCGCTTCGATAGCTCGATAGAGTTGGTAGACACCTGAAGGAGTATTTCCCCAACGCGTGTATGAATAGGTTAGGGGGCCATAAGACCATGTCCCGTCGTCCCCGATGTAATTCTCCAGCAATCGGGTGTTCTTCCTAAAGATATACGTCACAGTGGCGTTGGTGACGTCACTGAATTTGTGGACACCTCCCAAAGTCCATTCTGTCGTAAGAGGTGCCTTCAGGTTTGGATCGATCTTTATAGAAAGTTTCGCATCAATGATCTGACTTGGAGTTGTGTCGTAGTCCGAACGTCGGAACCCGAGGCTATTCGCGCCAGGTGTAGAAGTCGTTGTATCCGCCCCGATATACATATATTTATAGTAGGCTGGATTTCCAACATAGGTACCAGCCTGGGCGATATTGGCATTAATCTTGCCGGCATATTGCCCATAACTTGCACGAATCTGCCAGACAGAATCACCCGAAACGTCATAATTCAGAGCAAATCGAGGAACCAAGGTTTTGACGATTGGTCCGTTGTACCCCGCAGATCGGTCACCGTTCCAACGGTCATAACGGAAGCCTATGGAAGCATTCCAGTGTTTATTGATCGTATAGTTATCATTGACGAATAGAGAATTATACTCCGCGCGGTAGGTCCCCCCCTCAGCCTTGGTCCAATCCTCCAAGTACGCACGATACACACCATTATCCGGATCATCTGTACTCAGGAATGTGTATGTAGTGTTTTGCCAGTCCTGACTGCTGCCATCCAACGAAGTGGCACTAGCGTCAATCACATAGCCACTCGTGGATTGAGGATTACTACCCTTATTAATCTCAGCAAAATACTCATAACCCAACTTAATCTCATGCTGACCAGCCAGTTCTAGGAACTTAGTCATGGTGACTTTGAAGGTCTGGTTGTTCCGTTCCTCAGGGGAAATGCCAAAGTAGTGATTATTTAACAGACCGCCGTTGACATTATCCCAAACAGGCGAATTATAGAAATCAGTAGACTTCTCATTTAACCCAGAAGACGTGAACTTTTGCAGCTTCTGAGCAGCAGTGATGTTCATATTGAGGGTAGGGTTAACGATCAGATCATATGCCAGAGTGGAAATACTATAAGTATTCTTCCGGTTTCTCAATTGTTCAGGGGTCGCATCCGAACTGGAAATGCCGGTCGTGTTGGCAACCGTCGTTTCCCTGGAGAGATAGGAGCCAGTGAGCTTCTGATCGTTGGTAATCTGCCAACTGAGATTGGCTTCGTACCTTGGCTCTTTTGTTGAAGTCGTATAATCAATACCAGTAATAGCAAGGTTCTTCGCTGCATCCACCTTGCGGTCCTGCGCTGCAACAAAGAACCAGAGCCGGTCCTTGATGATTGGCCCGCCCACCGTCGCAATGAAGACCTTGTTCAAGGTGTCAGAGATAGTAGCCCTTTTCTGCTTTGGCAGAACAGCATTCCAATCATTATTCGAAAGTTTGACACGGAGGGATCCAGAAAACTCGTTGCCGCCCCGGCGGGTAATGGCATTGATCACACCACCGGTAAAGCGGCCCTGCTCGGCGCTGATGGCGTTGGTCATCACCTGGGTTTCATCAATGGCATCCTCAATGTAGAGCTCGGTGCTGCTACCAAAGTAGGAGTCCCCAATGTCAGTGCCATTTACGAGAAACTTGTTCTCATAGGAAGCTGCTCCACCAATAACCGTGTAGCCACTCTGGTTCGTTGTAACGCCAGGCGCCAACTTAGAAATTCCATCCAGGGTGCGCGCCACCGGAAGCGTGAGGATATCGTCCTGGCTAAAGTTCTCCTTAACCGAAACCTCGGTCTTATCGACCTTAGCGGCGCTGGCAACCACGGTCACCACGGCTGTGGCAGCCTCAGAGGTCTTCATCACGGATTCAATCGTGGCCGTGGACCCCATGGCGACCGTTCCTGTGAGCCCCTGGGTCCGGAAGCCGTCCCTGCTCAAGGTTCCCGTGTAGCTCCCGGGAGGGAGTAGGGGCGCACGGAAGATACCATTGGCATCCGTGGTGCCCACACGAGGAGCAATGAGCTTTTCTGACCGGAGTTCGACCCGCACACCAGATAGCGCCTTCCCACTGTTGTCCTTGATGACGACCGTCATACCGCCGGTCTGCTGGGCCACCAGCACGCCGCCGGAGCATAGGCCCGCGACGATGATGCTCGAGAGCGTTGAACGGTAACTCCTCATGAATTGCCTCCTTGAACGAATGGGGTTGGGGTGGGTTGAACTGGAAAGAGTGGGAGTGGGAATGGGGAAGAAGATCGGGGAACTTTGTCAGCCCTCGTCTCACTAGGCAATGAATATGACCAAGATTGTCATACTTGCAACAGATTTGTGAAACCCTTGTTTTTCAAAGACGACCAGCCCAAAATGCATTTCAATGAAAAAACAATACCTAGACTTCACCCTAGTGCCCCATTTTATATTCGTAAGTAAAAACGCCTTGCCTTAACCTGCCCAGAAGGGCCTGATTCAACTACCTAAAGTGACGATGCAAATACCCACCAATCAGGTGGCAGGTGGGCGCCTGGGCGTAAAGCGTGGAGAAAATATCACTACAAAACCAGAGCGGGGATGATTGGATAATTTGCCGTCTTTGCATTTTTTCGCAAGGGTGCGCGCCGTTTTTTCCAAAAAAACCCATCCCAGCCCGCTTCCACGGCCGAGCTTCCTCACTCCTCGGTCACCACCTGGCCCTCACACCGGGGGTCGAAGGGGAAGCCGTATTCCTTGCAGGCGGCGATGAAGGTATCCCGATTATGGCAATGGAGGTAGGCCTCCATGGGCTCGACGGTCTGGTTGGCGATGAGCTGGATCAAGGCATCGTTGTGGGTCACCTGACCATAGCGTCCGGTTTTCATCACTCCCGGGATTTCCATGACACGATCCTCCCGGATCAGGGAGGCGATGGCCGGGTTGTTGAACAGGGTCTCCAGCGCCACAGCGCGTCCGCCACCGGGCCGGCGCAGGAGCGTGTGACCCACGATGGCCCGCAGGCCTTCCGCTAACTGGGCGCGAATGCGGAGTTTCTGATCTATCGGGAAGGCATCGATCAGGTAGTAAAGGGTGTCCGCCAACGTGGTCGATGGCACCGTGGCAATAACCAAGCGCCCCGTCAGGGCCGCCTGAATCGTCAGATCGATGGTTTCAGCATCTCGCAGTTCACCCACTGCCAGGATGTCCGGAGCCTGCTTGAGGGCGGCCCTTACAGCACGCTTTTGGGCCTCTATGTTCCTCCCGGTTTCTTTATGACGGATGAGAGTGCGCCCCTCCGGGAACTCGAACTCTCGCGAATCCTGGATCAGGATGGCGTAGCCAGACCGCTGAAGGTTGGCCAGGTTGACCAGGCAGGCCTGGGTGGTGGACTTGCCGGAGCCCATGGCCCCCGTGAGCAGCACCAAGCCCTGGTTGAGGCAGGCAAGGCGCTGTACGGGCTTACCCAGGCCCAGGGTCTCTGGATCGGGAATCTGCTTGGGGGCGATCCGTACCGCCACCGAAGGTCCCTGGCTATCGTGGAAGAGGCTTACCCGGAGCCGGAAGAGACTCGTGGGCTGGGTGCAGGCGAATTCCGTATCACATCCAGCCCGGAAGGCCTCCATCACCTCACCGGGGGCCCAAACCTTGACCAGCTCTTCGATCTGGCGAGGGGTCCAGGCGCCTGCCTCGCCATCCACCATCAACTGCCCATCCATCCGGAAAATCGCTGGTTCGTTGGCATTCAGGTAGAGGTCCGAACCGCCCTCCCGCAGAAGACGTGCAACCAGTGGCTCCAGGGCGGCTGGAACCCCAGATGCCGGCGAGACTATCGCCCCCTGACTCTCCCGGACTGCGCGCCCCACCACAATCTGGGTACCCGCCTGGAATTTCCGGGTGACGATCTTGAAGACCTCGTCAGCGTAAGGATAGGTAAAGCGGAGCTCCTGGCCCCGCTTGAAATGTTCTTCCTGTTCCGCAGGCAGGATTTCACGGATGAGGCCGTCCAACTGAGGGCCGCCCAGCGGCGTCCCACCAAAAGGACTTCGATGCCCTCCCGGCAGCTCATAAGTGGCAAAGTCACCTGGCAGCAGCCGGAGCACCGTGGCCCCCCGGCTCACCATCTGATCTAGCATGGCGTCTATTTTCGGCATGGCCGCACCCGAAGCGTGGAAACTCACCAAGGATAAGGCCAATCTGTTCACTTGGCGCCCGGCAATCGAATTTTCGTTCCTGAGTGTTCTAAAAACTGGACTCACCGAGCAAAAACAGCTTGGCGTTCAGGCCTCCGCCATAGAATAGGATCGATAAAAAGCAGAATCAGCCGCGGATAAATTGGATAAACGCGGATAAGCAAATGCCCCATGGGCGGGGCACCTGGGCCTGCCCCGCTGTGCGGGGGCGGACGGCAAAGCCGCCCGCGTTGAGCAAGGGATAGGGAGGCGGAGGCAACCGAGCTTGCCATAGCCTCCCTATCCCTTGCTCAACCAGCCCCAGGTGCCCTGACTTCTGTGAGTCGGATGCATCCTGCGCGTCTGAGGCTGAAACGGGAAGGTCAAGCTTCGCAACGTCGATGACCGGCGCGTCATTCATCCGCGTGTATCCCATTTATCCGCGGCCAACAGGCTTTTTCCCTCAGGAAAATCGTGCTCCTCGGTTCTCGAGCTGGACGGATACTAAAAAAGGTTCTTCACGGATCTGCGGGGTGTAACGAGGTAGGCAGCGAACTTCCTGAGATTCTGTGTTTGTCGAGAACGCAGAACGTGGAGGCTCGCTGCCTATGTTTGAGGTTATGGCCCAGTTGGGCGGA